>ERZ779877.733-NODE-733-length-33413-cov-4.266503_pt1 | contig 33413 bp, 29 predicted proteins | sample MGYA00511556_ERZ779877 | MGnify/ENA primary metagenome ERZ779877 (study PRJEB29588, sample SAMEA2159338) | human gut metagenome | biome: human gut; feature: human-associated habitat; material: faeces | place: Denmark | collected 2008/2010 ...
ATTGAAAACGGCGTATGCATGGCAGTAAGACGCGATAACGGCGAAAAGACCTCCGTTGCGCTTTCCGAGCTGACCGCAAAGGTCCCCGAGCTGCTCGACGCCGTGCAGCAGGGTCTTTTCGACAAGGCAAAGAAGAACCTCGACGAGCACATTTTCGAAGCGCACTCCCTCGAGGAAGCAAAGCAACTTCAGGAGGAAAAGGGCGGCTTCATCAAGACCATGTGGTGCGGCGAGCTTGACTGCGAGCTGAAAATGAAGGAGCAGGCAGGCATGTCCTCGCGCTGCATCCCCTTCAAGCAGGAAAACCTCGGCGACACCTGCCCGATATGCGGCAAAAAAGCAAAGCACATGATCTACTGGGGCGTAGCATACTAACATTAACATTGAGCAAGCCGGATCTGTTCGATCCGGCTTGTTTTTTACTTTATTCTCTCCCCGTTTAAAACGGCGCTTACAAGCTCATCGCCGTCATAGCCGAGCTTCAGCAGAAAAAACGGCTCATCGTCGTTTTCAAGAAGGCGGAGGAATATCTTATCCCCCTCCCACAGCGTGAGGTCATAGAGCTTTTTTCTGTCTATCCATTCAAGCTCACCCTCGTCGCAGTTCTTAATCTCGCCCTCAAAGCCGTCGGCAGTGAACAGGTGCATGTACTCCGACTCGCACTTGGTATTTATAAAGGTGACTATTCCGCGGCAGCGCCACGAGGTAAGCGTAAGCCCCGTTTCCTCCCTTGCCTCGCGCAGCAGGCACTCGTCAGGGCTTTCGTCGGCCTCGAATTTTCCGCCGATGCCGATCCATTTATCGTGATTTATGTCGTTTTTCTTCTTCACGCGGTGCAGCATGAGATATTCGCTGCCGCGGCTTATGTAACAAAGAGTAGTATTGAGCATTACAAACCTTCTTTCATGTAAAAATTCCGGCCAAAAGGCCGGAATTTTGAATTACTCGATCTCAAGCTTCATCGGAAGCCAGAATGTGAAGCCGTAAAGCATGGTGTTGATAAAGCAGCGGGTATCGTCATACCACACTTTTTTGCCTGCCTTTTTAGCAACGATGAAATACTCCGCAAGGTGCATTCCGTAAAGTGCCAGAGGCAGAACGGGGTTCTTCTTCCAGATTGAATAGGCGATGGTTGCCGCGCTCAGGCCGAGAACGCCTCTGCGGGCGGTGCTCCAATAGTTCATTGTAATTTCTCCTTATCCTAAATATCAGATGGGCTCATTATAGCAAATCTTTTCCGACTAAACAAGACCTTTATTCCTTCCATGTGCGCTCGGATATGATATACCTCGGGCGCTGCTTCGTTTCCATATATATCTTGCCGATGTATTCGCCGATTATGCCCATGCAGATAAGCTGCACGCCGCTGACAAAGCATATGATGCACGTCATGCTCGCCCAGCCGGCCACCGCGCGCCCGGCAAGTGCGGAAACGATCGCCCATATAACACCCACAAAGCTCAAAAGCGCAACGATAACGCCAAAGCTCATTATGAGCCTGAGCGGCTTTATCGAAAGGCTGGTTATCCCGTCGCCGGCAAGCGCCAGCATCTTGCGCAGAGGGTACTTGCTCTTTCCGGCAATGCGCTCTGCCCTCTTATATTCAACGCTTGTGCTTTTAAATCCGACAAGCGGAACCATTCCTCGCAGGAATAGGTTTACCTCTTTAAACTTTGCAAGCTCGTGCAGCGCGCGTGCGCTTATCAGCCTGTAGTCTGCGTGGTTATACACGATCTCCGCGCCCATGGCGGAGAGGAATTTGTAAAAGCCCTGCGCGGTCGTGCGTTTAAAGAAGCTGTCGGTCTCGCGGTCATTTCTTACGCCGTAGACGATATCGCAGCCGTCAAGATAGGCACGAACCATATTGTCCATCGCGTTTATGTCGTCCTGCCCGTCGCAATCGATGGATATGCTTATATCGCAGTGGTCCTTTGCCTCCATAAGTCCGGCAAGCACGGCGTTCTGATGGCCGCGGTTGCGGCTTTGGCTTATGCCTATGTAGTGCTCGTCGCTCGCAGCAAGGGTGCGGATAATATCCCACGTTCCGTCGCTGCTGCCGTCGTTTACAAACAGTATGCGGCTGTTTTCGGAAACGAGCTTTTTTTCGGCAAGCTCATGCAGCTTATTTAGAAACATCGGTGCCGTTATCGGCAGCACCTCCTGCTCGTTATAGCAGGGAATGACAATATACAAAACGGGGTTTTCCATCGCGTTCTCCTAAGTAATATGGTATATAAATTTTAACCTCTCGCCATTGCGGTGTCAATTAAGAATTTCCCGTTGATTTATGACGTATATTGCAGTAAAATGATTCATCACATTTTTCAGGAGGCAACACAAATGAGCTACATCCCCACAGTCGATCAGGCAAGAGAGCTTGTCGCCGAGTTCAACAAGGAACCGTTTCACCTCCAGCATGCCGAGACCGTTTCCAAGGTCATGGGCGAGCTTGCAAAGGAGTTTGACCCCGAGCGAGTCGATTACTGGGCCGCCGTCGGCATGCTTCACGATATTGATTTTGAGCTTTACCCCGAGCAGCACTGCGTCAAGGCGCAGGAGATGCTGCGCGACAAGGACATAGACGAATCGGTGATCCACGCCGTCATAAGCCACGGCTACGGCATATGCATCGACGTTGAGCCTGAGCTTTTCATGGAGAAGGTCCTGTTTGCAACCGACGAGCTTACCGGCCTTATCGGTGCCGTCGCGCTCATGCGTCCGACCGGCATATCCGATATGGAAGTAAAATCGGTCAAGAAAAAGTTCAAGGACAAGAAGTTCGCCGCCGGCTGCTCGCGCGACGTTATCCTGCGCGGAGCCGAAATGTGCGGCTGGGATCTTGACACGCTTATTCAGAAAACGCTCGATGCAATGCGCGCATGACAAAAATTTTCATCGCTGACGTCGGTCTTCTGGATATTGAAAGCTGCCTCGGCAAGGTGTCTCCTGCACGGCGCGAAAAGACGCTGCGCCTTGCCGGCGATGACGACAAGCGCCGCAGTCTCGGCGTTGAGCTGCTGCTGAAAAAGGTCACGGGGCGCAGCGATTATGTTCTCAGTGAAAACGAAAAGCCGTTTTTCTCCGATAACGAGGTTTTCTTCTCGCTTGCCCATTGCGGAGACTATGCCGTGTGCGCCGTCTCCGATGTGCCGGTCGGCGTTGACATCGAGCTGCCGAGGGTCGGCGGCGCAAGACTTGCAAAGCGCTTTTTTCAGCCCGACGAGGCCGCGCTCGTTTACGCTGCCGATGACCCCGACCGCGAGTTCTGCCGCCTGTGGACGCTCAAGGAAAGCTATATAAAATATGCCGACCTGCGTCTTGGCGACGTGCGGAGCTTCTCGGTAGTAAGCGGCGCGGAGGGCTGCTCGTTTTCGAGCGCTTCCTACGGCGAATATCTCATCGGCTGCTGCGCTAAAACGCAGAATATCGGCGAAGTTATCGTTATTAATGAAAAAATCTGAGGTCAGCTTGACCTCAGATTTTTTCTAACAGTTCCGGAAGCTCGGACAGGGCATGTATCTCGTAATCTGCCGGGATATCCGCTCTGCCGGGCAGGCGCTTTGGGTTAAACCAGCAGGTTTTTATGCCGGCGTTTATGCCTCCGAGGATATCCGATGACAGCCTGTCGCCGACGATGACGGCCTTATCGCGCTCAAAGCCCTCGATGCGTGAAAACACGATATCGAAAAACTTCTTTGTCGGCTTATCCGCGCCGAGCCGCTCTGATATGAAAATATCCTTGAAATACGGCGCTATGCCGGCGCTCTCAAGTCGGCTGTCCTGCACGGAAGCCGTGCCGTTTGAGACGATATAAAGCTCGTATTTATCTTTAAGCGCCTGCAAAAGCTCGGGCGCGCCGTCAACGAAATAATGACCTATGCCGAGGAGATATTCATAGCTTGCCTGTGCCATCTCGCTCGGTACATTTTTTATGCCAAGTTCAGCAAACAGCGCGTCAAAGCGCTTTACGAGCACCTGCTCGCGCGTCAGCTCGCCGCGCTCGAGCATTGCCCAGTGCTCGTCGTTTATCCGACTGTAGAGCGCTATGACCTCCGGCGTTGAGGGAACGCCGATGCGGTCGAAGGTTTTCTTTATGGCCGCAGCCTCGGCTTTGCCGAAGTCGAGCAGCGTATCGTCAATGTCCAAAAGCACATACTTTATCATGGTTTTCTCCTCAGTGCACAAGGTAAAAGCTCCAGTCTGTGCGCAGCGAGCGCGGAGCAGTGTCCACAAGCTTTGAAAGCCAAAGCTCAAACGTCAGATTGTAATTATCGAAAAAGCTCATGCGTGCCTTTGCCCCGTCGCGTCCGAACTCAAAGCCCGGCTTTTCGACAACAGCGTCAAACATTCCGCTCACCTGCTCGTAAACCTCGTTCATCATGTCCGGCGACGGCGCGCCGAATGTGAGCGCTTTCAGCCTTTCGGCGTTTGCGCAGAACCAGTCCCAGAAATTTTTGAGCTTTTCGCTGTCGATGGCGCGCGGCGCAAAGTGCGAGTTTTTCTGCTCGATTATCTCCATAACTCCGAGCGCCGAGGCCGATTCCAGCTCCGGAGCGCATTTTTTAAGCTCGCTCATTTTTTCCGCCGCCCGGATCTTGCGCCCGGTCGCGGCATAAAGCGTTGCCCATGTGACGAGCATCTGCGGCGGAGAATAGTTATACCTTTGCGCCTCGTAAAGCTCAAACTCCGCATCGTCATAGCGGCGCATCATTATAAGGCAGCTTGCAAGGTTCCCATGCACGGAGCCGAGAAGCGGCTCCTCTCTAACGGCCGGCACCTCGTCTTTTTTAGGACGTGAGAGGATCTCGTCAAGCGCCTTGACATACGCGCCGGATGCCGCCTCGTAATGACGCTTTGCGTGCAGACACTTTGCCAGCATGAGATAGACCATGTAAAACTCCGGTTCACGCTTTGCGGCCTCGCCGTAATAGACGATCGCCATGTCCGTGATCCCGGTTTTATCCCAGCACACGCCGGTGAAGAAATTTACCGCCGCGAAATCCGCATCGCTGCGGCAGGCATCCAAAAGCCTGTCGAGCTTTTTTGCCGCGGCAGTGTATCTTCCGCCGCTTATCATGTTAAGCGCGCCGACAAGCTCAAGGCGCGACGCCGCATCGTCGGCAAAGGCAGGCTCCATAAGCTCACCGAACATGCGGCAGTGGGCGCTCCACGAGCGCTCATAGCCGTCGGACACCTTTTTGTTTTTCAGCAGCAGCTGTGTGCATTTATTCCGTATTTTTCTCCGCTTTTCGTCCATAGTAAGTACCTCGCCGTTTTATGCACTGAATTATATGACAAAGCCATGTTTGTGTAAAGCGAAAAAAACTTATATTTTTTGAAAAATATATCCCCCCACCCGGCTTGTGAAGGCGCATTTGGCATGTTAAACTTCAAACATAAGAAGTCTGCACTAACCCACTCTAAGCGATCGGAGAAATGACAATGAGCACACTTACAAGCACGATAGAGCAGTATTGGACACGCCGCGCAAGCTCCTACACCGAGGTTGTCCGCAAAAATCTCGCCGACGGCTGGGACTGCAAATGGGCCGACGAGCTTATCCGCAACTTCCCGAAGGCCGAAGGAAGGACGCTCAAGGTGCTTGACATCGGCACCGGCCCGGGATTTTACGCCATTATTCTTGCCTCGCGCGGCTATGACGTGACCGCCGTCGATCTGTCCGAGGGCATGATAGAGCAGGCGAAGCACAACGCCGGTTCTCTTGCCGGGAAGATCCGCTTTTTCAAGATGGACGCGCAGGAGCTGAGCTTTCCCGACAACGAGTTTGATGTTATCGTAACGCGAAACCTCACCTGGAATCTGCCCGACCCCGTGAAGGCCTACGGCGAGTGGCGGCGCGTTCTGCGCGACGGCGGCGTGATGCTCAACATCGACTCTAACTGGTATTCCTATCTTTTCGACGAGGAGAAAAAGAACGAAAAGCAGGCCGAGCGAGACTGCACGGTGCAGGCCGGAGTCGAAGACTACGAAAGCTACGACGAAAGCTGGCTTATGGAAAACATTTCGCGCACACTGCCGATGGGTAAGCTTCCGCGCCCTCACTGGGATGCGGTGACGCTGCTCAACCTCGGCTTCAAAAACGTAAGCGCGGACACTTCCGTCAGCCGCAGGCTCTGGAGCCGCGAGGAGATGCTCAACTACGCATCCACTCCTTGCTTTCTGATAAGAGCCGTAAAATAACTCTGAAATGGAGAGGAACAATGAAAAAAAGAATAATCGCACTTATGCTCGCACTTATCATGGTGCTGAGCCTTGCCGCATGCAGCAGCAATGATAACGGCGCTGCCGATGACGGCGAAAAGATACTCCACGTCGCGGAAAGCTTCGCCTACCCCAGCCTTGACGCGCACAAGGAGTACTACGGATGGTACACCTCCATCTACGGCATCACAGAGGCACTATTCAAGATGGGTGATGACAGCTCGGTTCAGCCCTGTCTTGCGGAAAAGGCAGAGGTCTCCGACGATAACCTTACCTGGACCGTTACGCTCAAGGACGGCATAAGCTTCTCAAACGGCAATGCCGTGACCGCAGAGAATGTCATCGCAAATCTCAAGCGCTGCGGCGAAGTCAACGTGCGCTTTGCGCAGTTTGCCGACTACGAATACAAGGCCGTCAGCGACAAAGAATTTACGATAACAACAGATGAGATCTATCCCACGCTCGTAAACGATCTTGCCTCGCCGGAAATGGCGATCATGGATCTTGACGCAACGGAGGATATCGACAGCGCTCCCATTGCGACCGGGCCGTTTGTCATAAAGTCCTTTGTGCCTGAGGGCACGGTTGAGGTCAGCCGCAACGATAATTACTGGGGCGGAGACGTTAAGCTCGACGGCGCTGTGTTTTACTACATGCAGGATGATGAGTCCAAGCTCATGGCCATGCAGAACGGCGAAATTGACTGCTACACCTCGGTCACAGCCGCCGCAAAGGAGATATTCGACGCATCTCCCGACAAGTACACGGTGACGGACATTCCGGCAACAAGATTGCAGTTTTACATGCTCAACCAGAACCACCTGAGTGACGAGCTGAGACGGGCAATAAACCTCACCGTTGACTGTGACGCTATCGCTTCCTATTTAAACGGCACAGTCACCGCAGCAGTCGGCCCCTTCGGAACCTCAACGGCTTACGGCAAGGTCACAAAGCCCGCCGTTGACACGGCCGCGGCAAAGGCCGCGATTGAAGAAGCCGGATACACTCTCGGCTCTGACGGCATCTATGAGAAGGACGGACAGGATCTCAATCTCAACATATGCTACTATCCGGCCCGCTCGCTCGACTCGCTGGCGCTTCTCATTCAGGAGCAGCTCAAGGCCATCGGCGTCGGCTCCTACCTCACCTCTCAGGAGGACGCAGACGCGACCTACATTCTCTCCGGCGACTATGACATTGCTCTCTACTGCATGATAGCCGACAAGAACGGCGACCCGTACTATTTCATCGATACCGTGCTTCGTCCCGGCGGCTACTGGGCCTCGGCAGGCTTTGAGAGCGATAAGGCAAACGAACTTATCGCTAAGCTTCAGGTCGAGACCGACTCGGCCGAGCGCGCACGCCTTGCTAACGAGATCGTCCAGCTCGCCATCGACGATAACGCCATCGGCTGCGTAGGCCTTTTCAACAACATAACTGTTTCCGCGAAGAATGTCAGCGGCATATACGAAAACTGCCCCTTCGATTTTTATCGCATAGACGCTGACACGGACATGTAATAACCCCTGCATCAGGAGCCTTCTCCCCCCCGGAGGCTCCTGATGTTCAGTCAGAGGTGGATAATATCAAAAAGCAAATTTTAAAACGTCTGCTGCATCTTGCAGTGATAATAATAGGTTTGAGCTTTCTGACCTATCTTCTGATGTACATATCGCCCGGTGACCCTGCGCTGAAAAAACTCAACGCGCAGGGTATAACCGTTTCCGAGGAGACTTTGGAAGCTGCTCGCGAAGAGATGGGCTTAAACGAGCCTTTTCTTGCTCGCTATGCGCAGTGGCTCGGAAACGCGCTGACCGGTGACCTCGGGGCCTCGTATAAGGACGGTCTGCCCGTTGCTAACAAGCTTATGCACGCAATGCGCTATACGCTTATTTTAAGCGCAGCAAGCCTTGCAGTTTCGCTTATAATCTCGCTTCCGCTTGCCGTTATCACCGCCGTAAAGAAAGACGGCGTGCTTGATAACATTGTCAGGCTGCTGAGCTTTATCGGAAATTCGCTGCCGAATTTTCTTATTTCGGTGCTCCTTATGTACTTTTTCTGCGTCAAGACAGATCTGCTGCCGGTCATCGCCGATGAAAGCGTCAAGGGGCTTATTCTTCCCTGCCTTGCGCTGACTATCCCCATGTGCGCTCGCTTTTTGAGGCAATTTCGCGCCGAGGTGCTTGAACAGCTCGGGCGAGACTATGTCCTCGGTGCAAGAGCGCGCGGCGTAAAAAGCTCGGTCATTCTTTTCAAAAACGTGCTGCACAACGCTGCGATACCCATTCTCACCATCGTTGCGCTGTCCGTCGGGACGCTGCTCGGCGGCAGCGTCGTTGTTGAAACGATTTTCCGTTGGCCGGGTATAGGCAAGCTCGTCATGGACTCGATCACCGCGCGCGACTACCCCGTTATTCAGGGCTTTGTCATATTCACAAGCTGCATCTATGTTCTCATCAACCTTGCAGCCGATCTATGCTATCGCCGTCTCGACCCCCGGGTCGGGCAAATGTGAGGTGAGCGCATGGATCTTACTATGACTGCACGCAAAAAGCAAAAACGCAGACTCTGCGTTTTTCTCACTCTCGCCGGAGTTCTGATGCTCATCGGGCTGCTCGCTCCGCTTATCGTTCCGAACGACCCAAACGCGACAAACGCCGCGAACATGAACGCCTCTCCGAGCGCGAAATATCTCTTCGGAACCGACCGATACGGAAGATGCGTTTTCTCCCGTGTTATCATGGGCGCGCGCACCTCGATATTCTCGGCCGTTATTCTCGTTGCGGTAACGTTCGTTATCGGAACCGCGCTCGGCATGGTCGCCGGGTGGTACGGCGGCGCGGTTGACAGCATAATCATGCGCATTGTAGATATCATGCTCGCATTTCCGCAGATGGTGCTTGCCATCGCCGTTGCCGGAATACTCGGCGGCGGCATGATAAACGCCATGCTTGCAATGGGGCTGTCGGGCTGGACGCTTTATGCGCGGCTTGCGCGCGCACAGGTCATCGCAATGAAAAACGAGTCGTTTATAAGCGCAGCGCGCCTCTCCGGCTGCTCGAATACGAAAATAATGCTGCACTATCTTCTGCCGTGCATGCTCGGCGGACTTATAGTCAACGCTGCGACGCAGCTCGGCGTTATGATGATCGGCATTGCAGGCCTCTCCTTCCTCGGCATCGGCGTTACCGAGCCGAACGCCGAGTGGGGCAGCATGATAAACCAGTCGCGCGCCTACATGCAGCTTGCACCGTGGGCAACGCTTGCCCCGGCCGGTGCGACGGTCGTGACGGTCATGATATTCAACTGCCTCGGCGACTGTCTGCGCGATTATCTTGATGTGGAGGCGGCAAAATGAGCGATAAAACTATTATGTCCCTCGAAGGACTTTGCGCCGGATACGGCCGCGGCGACGCCATATCGGATATAAGCCTTTCGCTTTCAACCGGCGAGGCGCTGTGCGTTGTCGGGCAATCCGGCTGCGGAAAGAGCACACTTTTAAAATCCGTGATAGGCGTATTCGACAAGCCCGTGATAAGCGGCGGCAACATTGTGTTTGACGGCTGCCGCCTGTCCGAGCTTTCGCAAAAGCGCCGCTGCGCGCTCACGACCTCCGGCATGGGCTTTATATTTCAAACCCCCGGCGCGGCATTCAACCCGATAAGGAGCTACAAGAAGCAATTTATCGAAACCCTGAAAAGCCACGACAAATACGAAAAAGAAGCATTTTTGCCATCCGTGCGCGATGTTTTTTCAAAGCTGGATCTTCCCGACTGCGAGCGTATACTCGCCTCCTGCCCGTATGAAATGAGCGGCGGCATGAACCAGCGTATCGCGCTTGCTCTTGTGATGCTCATGCAGCAGAAGCTTCTGCTTGCAGACGAGCCGACAAGCGCCCTTGACGCAGTGACGCGCCGAAACGTTGCCGACGAGCTGATCGCAATGCGCACAGACTGCGGCATAGCGCAGATGATCGTGACGCACGACTTTGCGCTTGCCTCCTACGTCGCCGACCGCATCGCCGTTATGCACTGCGGCAGAATAGTCGAGCTTGCCCCGGCGCAGGAGCTTGTATCGTCGCCGCTTCATCCGTATACAAAGGCCTTGCTCGGCTCGGTTCCGATTCTCGGCGGCCGTATTCCTGCGTTTCCTGATGCGGATCCGGAATACTCCGGCAAGCTGATTGAATCGAGTCCCGGCCACTTTGTTCTCACGGAGGTCTGATATGGAAGGCATATTAAGCATTAAGAATCTCGGCAAAAGCTATGAGCGCAATGATATCAAAACCGAGGCTCTTCGCGGCGTGAGCTTTGAGCTTAAATATGGCGAGATACTCGGCATTGTCGGCACCTCCGGCAGCGGAAAAAGCACGCTTCTTCGCCTTATCAGCGGCCTTGAAGCGCCGGATGCAGGCTCCGTTATTTTCGACGGGCGCGAGCTTGGGCAAAAGCGCGCGCTTGCCGATAAGCGCGATATACAAATGATATTTCAGGATGCAGGTGCATCCTTTCATCCGCGCAGAACGATAGCAAGCTCGATAAATGACGCATTCCAAAGTCTCATGGGAAAGGGCGCTGTCCTTGATCTTGACTCACTCTGCATTGAGGTCGGCTTGAACTCATGCCTTGCGCGACGCTATCCCGGCTCGCTCAGCGGCGGTCAGTGCCAGCGCTTTGCCATTGCGCGCGCTATCGCGTCCTCGCCGCGTGTTTTGTTGTGCGACGAGATAACAAGCGCACTGGACGTTTCCTCGCAGGCGCAGATACTCGAGCTTTTATCCTCGCTGCGGGCCGAAACCGGAATGTCGATGATCTTCGTTTCGCACGATATTGCCGTTGTGAGCACGCTGTGCGACAGGATAGCGGTCATGCGCGGCGGAGACATCGTCGAACAAGGCAATACAAAAAGCATTATTTCAGCTCCGCGGAACGAATATACAAAGGAGCTTATAGCATCGGTGATGGAGGTAAAGCATTGAACACAGGCAAGAAAATTCAGCAATTTGTTAATGTTCCGGGAACACGGCTTAACTACCCCGAAACAGTGATCTTCGGCGCTCACGACGGAAAATGCGTTACCGTATCCGCCGGTGTTCACTGCCGCGAATACGTAGGCATACAGGCAGTTATTGAGCTTGCACGGACTATTGACCCAAAAGATATATACGGTGAGCTTCACTTAGTGCATGCATTCAATTACGATGGTCTCATCTGCCGCTGCTCGGACGTTTTTCCGTCCGACGGAAAAAACCTCAATCGCGTTTTTCCCGGCAGCACATGCGGAACCGACGCCGAAAAGCTTGCTGCATTCCTTGAGGAAACCGTGATACGTCACAGCGACTGCATAGTCGACCTGCACTCCGGCGGCGGCTATGAATATCTTACGCCGCACGTCTATCTTCACGGCGCGGCTGCTCCGGAGGTCTGCGCGCAATCGCAGGAGCTTGCGATGCATGTGGGCGTTCCGTACGCCGTGCGCTCGCAGGCGAAAAACGGGTTTTACAGTCACGCCGGTACCTGCGGCGTTCCGGCCGTTCTGATCGAGCGCGGCTGCTGCGGCCTGTGGTCAGAAGATGAATCCTCCCGTGATATCGAGGACGTAAAGAACATTCTGCGCTTCCTTGGAGTTTTGCGGGACGGGATTCCCTCAGCCAGGAAGAACCTCAGGATATTTGATCGCGGAGAATATTTGGACGCACCTGTAAGCGGCTGCTGGTATCCTGCCAAGGCGGTCGGCGAGCGTATAAAGGCAGGCGAAAGTCTCGGCCGGATATGCGATATATTCGGCGAGCTGCTGCACGAGGAATTTGCAAAACACGACGGCGTTATTCTGTATCAGACGGCGTCGCTCGGCATAGAAAAAGACTGCCCAATGGTTGCATATGCAATCGAGGAAAGGTAACGATATGGAAGAGATGGAAAAACGGGTCCTGGACTACTGGACCGTGCGTGCGCACGACTTCGGCGTTGTACGCCGCAATGAGATACATAATAAGCTCAGCAAGCGCTGGAGCGACGAGCTTGACAGGCTGCTTCCGGAAGGAAAGCTTCGCATTCTTGATGTCGGCACGGGTACGGGATATTTTGCCGTACTGCTCGCCGCAAAGGGGCACACGGTCACGGGGATCGACCTCACCCCGGCAATGATAGGCGAGGCAAAGGCTCTTGCAGACGAGCTTGATATCAGTGCACGGTTTGAGGTAATGGACGCACAGTCTCTCGACTTTCCCGACGAAAGCTTTGACGCCGTAGTCACGCGCAATCTCACTTGGACACTGCCCGAACCGGAGCGCGCATATTCGGAATGGCTCCGCGTTCTCGCACCAGGCGGGATCCTCATAAACTTCGACGCAAGCTACGGCAACAATGTCCGCAACAATGAGCATAACGGAACTCATCTGCCCGTCGGCAATGTCTATGGCCACTGCGGAATGACGCCCGAGCTTGAGAGCGAAAACGCGCAAATCACGCTCTCAATGCCGATAAGCAAAAAACCCCGTCCCGAGTGGGACGCCGAGCTTCTCAAATCACTTGGCTGCGCCGACTGCGGCTTTGACAAATCCGCAGGTACGCGCATACTCGCGGAAAACGATCTGAGTGATGCGCCGATGTTCCTCGTGTGGGCAAAAAAATAGCAAAAAGCAGCCTTTCGGCTGCTTTTTTACTAACATTTGTACTTTTTCATATCAACGCAGCCGTTGGACTTAAGCCGACAGCGCCTCATATGCAAGCTTGTAGTCCATATCGACTATACTTCACGCGCGCTTTCAAGCTCAAGCAGGCGCATTTTCTTGTCAACTCCGGCTGCATAACCTGTCAGGCTTCCGTCCGCACCGAGGACTCGGTGGCACGGCACTATTATTGATATAGGGTTGTGCCCCACCGTTCCGCCGACAGCCTGTGCGCTTTTTGTTCCGAGCTTTCGGGCGATCTCGCCGTAGCTTGCGGTCTGGCCGTAGGGAATTTTCATAAGCTCATCCCATACGCTGCGCCGAAAAGCAGAGCCGTTCAGCTTCAAAGGCGGCACAAAATCCGGCTCATGGCCCGAAAAATAAATATCCAGCCAGCGCTCTGTCTGCTCAAGCACCGGAGTGAGCACCTCGGTGCGCTCACTTTCAATACCGGCGGCAAAATATTTTGCGCCGTAAAACCACAGGCCGGTCAGGCTTTTCTCATTCGCGGCAAGCAGTATCCTGCCGACCGGAGATGAATAATCATGTATATATGTCATCTTTCTTTTCTTCCTCTACCTCGTCTATTCCAAAGGATCGCCGCATCGAGCCGGGATTGTTTTCGATAGCTTTACTATGCACGCGCGATTATCGTTTGTCAACAGGACTTTTGGTATTAATAAAATTCATATCTGCTTGAATTTCACTAATTTCCCTTTTTGGCTTTGCTGCGTTAAAATGAAAAAGTCCGCTCAGGCGGAGGATAATAAGGGAGAGAGAGTTTACTTATGAAAAAAACAAAGAATTTTGCGAGCCGCTGGGGATTTATCCTCGCCTCTGTCGGCTCTGCCGTCGGCATGGCAAACGTTTGGGGATTTCCGCACAAGCTCGGCGCAAACGGCGGCGGAGCGTTTTTGCTGATATATCTGCTGTTTGTGTTCATATTCAGCTATGTCGGCCTGCCGGCGGAGTTTGCCATGGGCAGACGCGCACGCACGGGTACTCTCGGCACATACGAAAGCGCATGGGCAACGCGCGGCAAGGGCTTCGGCAAAGCAGGCGGCATTCTCGGCTGGCTTCCGCTCGCCGGTTCGCTATGCATCGCCATCGGATATGCCGTTATCGTGACATACATCCTCAAGGCGCTTGTCGATTCCCTCGTCGGAACGCTCATGACGGCCGACACAGCCGCATGGTTCGGCGAGTTCTCGTCGACGCCGATGTCGGTCGTTCCGTACCACATCATAGTCGTTGCCGGAACGCTTCTGACGCTGTATCTCGGCGCACACAGCATCGAAAAGACTAACAAGATCATGATGCCGCTGTTTTTCCTCATATTCATCGTGCTCGCCGTCAGGGTCGCATTCCTGCCCGGCGCAGCGGAGGGATACAAGTTCATGTTCACTCCGCGCTGGGAGGCGCTTGCCGACCCGATGATATGGATATGGGCAATGGGTCAGGCATTTTTCTCGCTGTCGGTCACCGGAAGCGGCATGATCGTATACGGCGCGTATCTTTCCGATGAGGAGGACGTTGTCGGAGTTGCGCAGCACACCGCGCTGTTTGACACTATCGCCGCCGTTGTTGCCGCGCTTGTGATCATCCCGGCCTGCTTTGCCTACGGTCAGGATGTCGGCGCAGGCCCGAGTCTTCTGTTCGTTACTCTGCCGACTATTTTGCAGGATCTGCCCCTGGGCAGACTGTTTGCCATAATCCTATACGTTGCTATGATCTTCGCCGGAGTAAGCTCGCTGCAAAACATGTTTGAGGCGGTCGCAGAATCGCTTATGCACAAGTTCCCCAAGCTCAGCCGCACTGCGGTGCTTGCAATTTTGTGCGTTCTCTGCCTGGGCTTCGGCATCGGCATGGAGCCGATCTCCAAGTGGGGTCCGTGGATGGATCTCGTTTCGATCTATATCATCCCAATCGGCGCAACGCTCGGCGCGATATCGTGGTTCTATGTCACGAAAAAGAGCGACCTGCTCAACGCCGTGAACACCGGCAGCTTGAAGCAGCGCGGCAAGCTGTGGTACAGCATCGGCCGCTATGTTTATGTTCCGCTCGCGCTTATACTCTGCTGCGTAGCATTGTTCATGCAGGTTGCGTTTTAATTAAAAACATGCAAAAGAGACGGCCTTTATCAAGGTCGTCTCTTTTTTATAAGCTGCCATGCATTTTTGCATCGGTGCCGCCTTTGTGGGCAAACGGCGCTTATCTTCGACGCGCGGCATTTTACCAAAATTATTTTTCCGCTTCCTTTGAAAACTCGCCGCCGAGCGCGAACGCATGGTTCATCGGGCCGCGTCCTCTGCCCAGGTCGAGCATTGCTCCGAGCGCGCCGGATATATAGTCCTTTGCGCGGCGAACCGAGGTTTTCAGGTCATAACCCTTGGCGAGGTTTGACGCGATCGCGCTAGAAAGGGTGCAGCCCGTGCCGTGGGTGTTGGGATTATCTATGCGCTTTCCCTCAAACCAGCAGCACTCGCCGTCGGAATACAGCAGGTCGTTTGCGTCGTTTACGCTGTGTCCACCTTTGAGCAGCACCGCGCAGCCATGCTCGCGTCCGATCTTTTCGGCGGCCTTGAGCATGTCCTCTTCGTTTTCTATCTTCATTCCTGAAAGGATCTCACCCTCAGGGATATTCGGCGTTATCACCGTGCAGATCGGGAAAAGCTCGTCCGCAAGAGTCTGCACGGCGTCGGTTTTCATAAGCGCCGAGCCGCTCGTTGCAACCATGACAGGGTCAACTACAATATTTTTGGCGTCATAATGCCTGAGCCTGTCGCCAATGGCGCGGATAAGCTCCGAGGACGACACCATGCCGATCTTGACGGCATCGGGGTATATATCCTCAAACACCGCGTCGAGCTGCTGCCGCAAGAACTCGGGCGATGCCTCTTCGATCGCCGTAACGCCGGTAGTGTTCTGCGCGGTGAGCGCCGTTATCGCGCTCATGGCAAAAACGCCGTTCATGGTCATTGTCTTGATATCCGCCTGGATACCGGCTCCGCCGCTGGAGTCGCTTCCTGCGATGGTGAGTGCTGTTTTCATGTTGTGCTCCTTTCAGTCCGATGCAAAGCAAAGAAATGTTTCCGGCTTGCAGAAGTCGGTTATATAACAGTCGCTGAGCGCTTTAAGCTCCTCGGCCCGTTTTTCGCTTTTATCGTATACTCCGACAAGAATAAATCCGTCGCGCTTTGCCGTCCGCGCCGCGTGGATCGCATCCTCGAAAACCGCCGTTTCGCTTTTGGCCGTTCCGAGCGCGTTAAGACAGGCGCGGAAAATTTCCGGCTCGTCCTTGCCGCTGCCGACCTCGGCACAGGTGAGTATACCGTCAAAATACTTTCCCATATCGCAGCGGCACAGCGCGGCCAAAACATGGTCGTGCTCGCTTGCCGTTGCAACGGTCATTTTCACGCCGCTGCCTTGAAGCAGATCGAGAAACTCACGCACGCCGGGCTTGGGCTGCACAAGGTCATAGTAAAAATGCCTGACCATTTTGTTTATGCCGTCCTCGATCTCGGCGGTCGTCATTTCAAGGTCATACTCGCTCTTAAAATATGACGCTGTCTGGCTCAGGCTCAGCGCGCAAACGGCTTCGTTTACGTCCGGTCTCGGAGCAACACCGATCGAGGCGAGGTAGGTTTCCCCGGCGGTGTCCCATATGAACATTGAGTCAAACAGCGTCCCGTCAAAATCGAATATTGCGCCCTTTATCTTCATGCGCACACCATGTTTTCGGACAGGGCCTTGAGCGTTCTGCACTCGCTTTCTATATCCTCCGCGCCAAAGATCGCGCTGACGAGAGCAACTCCGTCAACACCCGTGCCGGAAAGCTGCATGATATTGCTCTCGGATATGCCGCCGATGGCGACGACCGGGATATCGACCGCCGCGCAGATATCGCGCAGAGTCTCCTTGGGCAGAACATCGGCATTTGCCTTTGTCGATGTCGAGAACATAGCCCCGACGCCGAGGCAGTCGGCTCCGTTTTCAACGGCCTTGAGAGCCTCCTCAACGGTGTGCACGGAAACGCCGAGCATCATGCCGTCGCCGATCTTCTCGCGCACCTTGCTTGCAGCCATATCCTCCTGCCCGACGTGAACGCCGTCGGCGTGGCACTTCACGGCAACGTCAACGTTGTCGTTTACGAAAAACGGCACCGAGTATTCTTTGCACAGCGCGCCTATTTCGATCGCTTCGGCGAGAAACTCGTCGTCGTTAAGCTCCTTTTCGCGAAGCTGCACGCAGGTAGCGCCGCCCTTGAGCGCGGATTCGACCTGCTCGTAAAGGCTTTGCTTTCCGACCCATGCCCTGTCCGTCACTGCGTACAGGAGCATGTACTTTTTATCGCACTTCATATTTTGCACCTTCCTCAAGCTGCTCGGGAGTCAGATTATAAATTGCATCTATGATATAGTTTCGGTAAGAAGAGTTGCCGTCCATGGAGCCGAGTCTGTCATGAGCGATCTCACCGGCAAGGCCCATTGCGCACACCGCCGCTGCCGCTGCCTCAAGCACATTGTCGGGATTTGCGGTGACAAATGCCGCCGTCATTGCTGAAAGCTGGCAGCCGGTACCGGTTATGGATGACATCATGGCATTGCCGTTGCGGATGCAGAAGGCTCTGTCGGCATCGGCGACAATGTCGATAGCGCCGGTTATCGCGATAACGGCTCCGGTCTCGCGCGCAAATGCCTTTGCATATTTAACGGCATCTGCAAGGTTTGCCTCTGTCACCTTATCGGCAACGTCGGCATCGACGCCCTTGGTCGTTCCGCTGCCGCAGGCAATTGTTTTTATCTCGGAAATGTTTCCGCGGATGACGGAAAACTTCACCTCGCGCACAAGGCCGAGCGCCGTTTCCGTGCGCAGACTCGACGCGCCGGCGCCGACGGGGTCGAGAACGGCGGGGTGTCCCAGCTCGTTTGCCTTTTTGCCTGCAATGTGCATCGACTCTATCGTGCGGCTGTTTAGCGTTCCGATATTAATATTAAGGCCTGAGCACACGCTCGTGATCTCCGCAACCTCGGCCTTGTCGTCGGCCATGATCGGTGATGCGCCGCACGCGAGCACGATATTCGCACAGTCGTTGACCGTGACGTAATTTGTGATATTATGAATAAGAGGGCATTTTGCTCTTACGTTTTCAAGCATTTTTCCAAGCATTTCGGTTTCCTCCTCACTGTGTCAGCGAAAGCTGCATACGGCCGAGAACTCCGGCCTTTTTAAGGCTGTATATCAAGACTGCGGATATCGCTGCGCCGCCTGCCGTTGATACGAAAAACGGGATGATGTATGCGTAAAACGCGATGGCCGCGGCCGACTGACCCATGAAGTATATCGCCACGGGGTAAGCACACAGGCCGCCGAGGATCGCCGTTCCAAGCACCTCGCCGACAAGCGTTGCGGCAATGTTGCCGGTCTTTTTATAGACAAGGCCGCACAGCAGTGCGCCGAACATGCTTCCGGGGAACGCCATGAGACTGCCGAGTCCGAGCAGATTGCGGATAAGCGATGCTACAAACGCCGCACCGACCCCGTATGCCGGGCCGAGCAGCACCGCACATATAATGTTCACCATATGCTGAACCGGCGCGCACTTGCTGCCGAACACAGGAAAGGAAAACAGGCTTCCCACGACCGCAACGGCACAGAGGATACTCGCCGTCGCAAGCTTTTTTGTATTAACTTTTTTCATTTTTATTTCTCCTTAGGAATAAGCTGACGAGAGTTGAGACCATATCGGTTTTGACGGGCAGATTTTCGCCCGTCAAGACAAAAAAGGCGAAAACAGCCGGAAGGGTGCGTCGAAAGGCAATATGTGTTCGGCTCTATTCAGCTTAAGAAAGCGGCTGTATTTATACCTGTATGCAGCGACGCTTCCATGCGTAAAATTCAGCCCGTCGATCCCGGCTGTCTGGAAGTTCGGTCGATGCTTGCTGGCATCCTCTCACGCCGGAACACGGCTTCCCATCGCTGTCATACAGAACTCAGGGCGCTCCCCCTCAGTCCGCTTCTCCTTTCCAAAAGATAAAAAAACGAAGACGCCCGATTCGAACGCCTCCGTTAAAAGCTCGTTGATGACTTCCTCCGGCGGCATTATCCGCATCAGGTTAAAGGGTCGAAGGTATGTCCTTCCTCTCAGCCTGTCAGCACAAGCTCCCCTGTTTTTTTGCCTGCCCATTATACTACCGGCAGTCCAAAATTGCAATAGCGTTATAAACTTTTAGGGGATATGATTTTCACAGTTATCAGATCAGATAAAAGGAGTATTAGCATGCAGTACAAAAATTTCAAAAACGAGATCTCGCTTTCGCGGCTGGGAATGGGCACCATGCGTCTGCCCACCTGCGGCAGCAGCGCCGATATTGATTACGAAAAGGCGCAGGCAATCATAGACTCTGCCATGAAAAGCGGCATAAACTACTACGACACCGCCTACATCTATCACGGCGGAAGATCCGAAGAGTTCCTCGGTGCCGCGCTGGCCAAATATCCGCGCGACAGCTTTTATGTTGCCGATAAGTTCAATTTCCAGGCCGATCCGGACTATCGCAAGCAGTTTGCAGAGCAGCTCCGACGGCTGAAAATGGATCGCATCGACTTCTATCTGCTCCACGGCATTCAGGATTCCTTTGTCGATGATATCCTCGCAAGCGGCGCAATCGAGTATTTTGACTCGCTCAAAAAGGAGGGAAAGATCCGCTATTTCGGCTTTTCCTTCCACGGAAGTCCGCAGGCGCTGCGCAAGCTCATCGACGCCTATCCGTGGGATTTCGTCCAGATGCAGCTTAACTATTACGACTGGTACTGCACCGGCGCAAAGGAGCTTTACGACATTTTGGAGCAGGCCAATATCCCCGTCATGGTCATGGAGCCTGTTCACGGCGGAATGCTCGCAAGGCTGCGCGCGGACGCCGCCGAGGTGCTTGCGCAGCTTGGCGCAGAGTGCTCGCAGGCGTCTTGGGCTATCCGGTGGGTGCTGAGCCGGCCGCAGGTTCAGGTCATTTTAAGCGGCATGTCCGACACGGATCAGCTTGCCGACAATGCAGCGACAGTCTCGGCCTCGCTCCCACTCTCGGATGCGGAAAACGAAGCTATTCGCAAGGCTGCTATGCTGCAATACGCCGGCGTCGCCGTTGCCTGCACCGGCTGCCGCTACTGCTGCCCGAATTGCCCGAAGGGGCTGGATATTCCGCTTCTTCTGCGCGCTTATAACGACGCGAAGATCGGCGGAGCTTGGAGGCTGACAAGCGTTTTGGCTCTGCCCGAGGACAAGCGTCCGACAAGCTGCATCGGCTGCGGAGCCTGCATGCGCCATTGTCCGCAGAGCTTCGAAATTCCGAAATACATGCAGGAAATGAAGCAAATGATGCAAAAGTGAGCTTTTCCATAATAGTTAAAAGGCATTGCCGATCTTGCAATCGGCAATGCCTTTTGATTTGAAAAATCATTCCCACTCGATTGTTGCGGGGGGTTTGGAGGTTATATCGTAGACGATGCGGTTTATGCCCTTGACCTCGTTTACGATGCGCACGGACACCTTATCGAGCACATCGTAGGGAATGCGTGCCCAGTCGGCAGTCATGAAGTCGGTCGTTGTAACAGAGCGCAGGGCTAGGGTATAGTCATAGGTTCTGCCGTCGCCCATTACGCCGACAGAGCGCATATTCGTGAGCACAGCGAAATACTGATTCATCGTGCCCTCGAGGTGCGCCTTTGCGATCTCGTCGCGGAAGATGAAGTCTGCCTCGCGCAGGATATCGAGCTTTTCCTTCGTGATATAGCCAATAACGCGGATGGCAAGGCCGGGGCCGGGGAACGGCTGGCGCATTACCAGATACTCGGGCAGACCAAGCTCACGTCCGAGCGCGCGGACCTCATCCTTGAACAGCAGGCGCAGCGGCTCGATGATCTCCTTGAAGTCAACAAAATCGGGCAGGCCGCCGACATTGTGGTGACTCTTGATAACGGCCGCAACGTTCGTGCCGGACTCGATAACGTCGGGGTAGATAGTGCCCTGAGCAAGATAGTCAACCGAGCCTATTTTCTTGCCCTCGTCCTCGAACACGCGTATAAACTCCTCGCCGATGATCTTGCGCTTTGCCTCCGGCTCGGAAACGCCGGCGAGCTTGGACAGGAAGCGATCCTGTGCGTTAACACGGATGAAGTTTATATCCCAGTTTTTGAACGCCGCCTCGACCTCGTTGCCCTCATCCTTACGCATAAGGCCGTGATCGACAAAAATGCAGGTGAGCTGATTGCCGACAGCCTCGGCGAGCAGCGCCGCCGCAACGGAGGAATCAACGCCGCCGGAGAGTGCCAGCAGCACCTTGCCGTCGCCGACCTTAGCGCGGATAGATTCAATGGATGCGCGCATATAGTCACCCATCGTCCAATCGCCCTTTGCGCCGCAGACCTCATACAGGAAGTTGTGCAGCATTTTCTGGCCGTATTCGGTGTGGTTTACTTCCGGGTGGAACTGCACGCCGTAAAATCTGCGTGCTTCGTCGCATATGCCGACGGTCGGGCAGGCTGCGCTGTGCGCAACAAGGCGGAAGCTCTCGGGAACCTTGGCCATGTAGTCGCCGTGGCTCATCCACGTTACGCTCTCTTCCGGCAGGCCCTTGAAAAGGCGGCAGTCGGTGTCGAAGAAGGTCGGGGTCTTGCCGTATTCGCGAGCCGTATCCGACTGCGCAGCGGTGACCTCGCCGCCGAGGTAATGCGCCATGAGCTGGCAGCCGTAGCATATGCCGAGCACGGGAATGCCCAGCTCGAATATCTTCGGATCCACCTGCGGCGAGCCGGCAGCGTAAACGCTCTGCGGACCGCCGGTGAAGATAATGCCGATGGGGTCGTATGCCTTGATTTCGTCTATCGTCATGCTGTGGGGCTTTACCTCGCAGTAGACATTGCATTCACGGACTCTGCGTGCGATAAGCTGGTTATACTGGCCGCCGAAGTCTAGAACAAGTACGCGCTGATTCTGCATTCCTTGCCCTCCCGTTAAAACATCTCGATGCAGCCCTCGCGCTCGGCGCTGACTGAAACGTATTTGATCGGGCAGCCGACTGCCTTTTCGATGAACTTGACATAGTCAAGCGCCGCCTTGGGCAGATCCTCGGGCTTGCGGCAGCCGGAAATATCGCACTTGAAGCCCTCGACATATTCATATATGGGCTTTGCGCGCTCAAGCTCCTCGATGTTGCCGGGGAAGTTTTCGATTCTCTTGCCGTCAAGCTCGTAAGCCACGCAGACGGGGATCTTGTCCATATAGCTCATAACGTCGAGCTTTGTCAGGGCGATGCAGGTGCAGCCCTGCATCATTGCGCCGTAGCGCGATGCAACAACGTCGAAGCCGCCGACTCTGCGCGGACGACCGGTTGCAGCGCCGTACTCACCGCCTGCCTCGCGCAGTGCGTGAGCCTCGTCGCCGAACATTTCGCAGGTGAAGGGGCCTTCGCCGACACAGCTGGAGTAAGCCTTCATGATGCCGATGCTCTCATCGAGCTTGAGCTGAGGAACGCCGGAGCCGATGGGCGCATAGGCCGCAAGCGTCGTTGAGGCGGAGGTGTAGGGATAGATGCCGAAGTCGATATCGCGCAGTGCGCCGAGCTGAGCCTCGAACATGACCGACTTGCCGGCCTTCACCGCATCGGTGAGGTACACGGTCGTATCGCACACATAGTCTGCAAAGGGCTTGCCATATTTTTCGAGCCACGCCATGATCTCGTCAACGTCTATCGGCTCGTGACCGTAGCCGCCGGCGACGGTGAGGTTTTTCCACTCGATGATATCGGCAATGCGGCCGCGCAGGTGATCGAGGTTTTTAAGGTCGCCCATGCGCAGTGCTTTTTTCATGAACTTATCGGAATAGACCGGAGAAATGCCGCGGCGTGTCGAGCCGAACTTCTTGTCGCCGAGTCTGTCCTCTTCCAGTCCGTCAAGGAGCTTGTGATAGGGCATGCAGATGGTTGCGCGGTCGCTGATCTTGAGGTTTTCCGGGCTTATTGCGATACCGCCCTCGCGCAGACGCGCGGTCTCATTAAACAGGTGCTCAAGGTCGATGACTATGCCGGCACCGAGGACGTTGACGGTGTCGTCGCGGAGGATGCCGGACGGCAGCAGGTTCAGGATGAACTTGCCCTTGTCGTTTACCACGGTGTGGCCTGCGTTGTTGCCGCCCTGATAGCGGACAACGATGTCGTAATTTTCAGAGAGCAGATCGACCATGCGGCCCTTGCCCTCATCGCCCCAGTTTGTTCCCACGATTGCAGTTAACATTGTTACGCTCCTTTACACATTTACACTTGCCTCGACGCCGAGATACTCTTTGTTTGCGTCGATGACAGGATCAAGATACTCATTTATAAACTTTTCGGTCTGATGCTCGGCCATGCCGGTGAAGCCGCGCGGATCGCACAGCTCACGCAGCTCATCCTCGCTGAGCTTGAACGCAGGGTCAGCCATAATGCGCTCAAGCAGGTCGTTTTTTTCGCCATAGAGCTTGACCTGCTGCGCCGCGGCAACGGAGTGGACGCGGATGCGCTCGTGCAGCTCCTGCCTGTCGCCACCCTTATTTTTAACGCAGTACATGAGGATGTTTTCGCTTGCCATGAACGGCAGCTCCTCATCCAGATGCTTTTTGCACACGGCAGGATATATCTTCATGCCGGATGCAACGTTTATATAAAGGTTGAGGATACCGTCAACGGCAAGGAAAGCCTCGGGGATACTCAGCCTTCTGTTTGCCGAGTCATCCAGCGTGCGCTCGAGCCACTGGCTCGACGCGGTGAAGGCTGCATTTTGCAGATCGCTTATTACAAAACGCGAAAGCGACGCTATGCGCTCAGATCTCATAGGATTGCGCTTATAAGCCATTGCAGACGAGCCTATCTGCTTTAACTCGAACGGCTCATCGACCTCTTTAAGGTGCGACAGAAGCCTTACATCGCTTGAAAATTTCGACGCGCTCTGCGCAATGCCGGAGAGCACCTGCAAAACATAAAAATCGACCTTGCGCGAATACGTCTGTCCGCTCACGGGGGCGCAGCGGCTAAAGCCCATCTTTTCGGCTATGAGCTTTTCAAGCTCGGTAACCTTTTTCTCGTCGCCGTCGAAAAGCTCAAGGAAGCTTGCGCCGGTGCCGGTCGTGCCCTTGCAGCCCAAAAGCTCAAGTCTGCCGAGCTGAAAATCAAGCTGCTCGAGGTCGTTTATAAGGTCATATGCCCAAAGCGTTGCTCTTTTGCCGACGGTCGTCGGCTGGGCAGCCTGAAAATGCGTGTATGCAAGCGTCGGAACGCTTTTGTATTTCTCGGCAAAATCGCGCAGCGCCGCAATGGCGTTAACGAGCTTTTTCCGCACAAGAACGAGCGCCTCGCGCATTCGTATGATATCGGTGTTATCGCCGACATAGCAGCTCGTTGCACCGAGGTGGATTATAGGCTTTGCGTCGGGGCAGCACTCGCCGAAGGTGAGCACATGCGCCATAACGTCGTGGCGCACCTCGTGCTCGTGGTGGGTGGCCGACTCATAGTCGATATCGTCAACGTGCGCTTTCATCTGCTCGATCTGCGCATCGCTTATATCGAGTCCAAGCTCTTTCTCGCTCTCGGCAAGGGCTATCCACAGTCTGCGCCAGGTTGAGAACTTGAAGTCATCGGAGAAAAGGCGCTTCATCTCTTCTCCGGCATATCTCCCACACAGGGGATTTTCATAAAATTCGTGTTTACTCATCTATCTGCTTAAATACGTTTATGCCGCTGCGCTTATGCTCGCTTACGCGGTGGTAGCGGTCGATTATCTTCTTCTCGGTGGGGCTTACCTCGCCTCCGTTTATATAGCTGTCTATCGCGCGGTAGCTTACGCCCATTTCGTCCTCATCGGTCTGACCGTCGAACAGTCCTGCCGAGGGCGCTTTGTTTATGATGCATGCAGGTGCAGTGAGCCATTTGAGAAATTCGATGATCTCGGTCGCGGTCAGATCGGATATGGGGTTAAAATCGCAAGAGCCGTCGCCCCACTTTGTAAAATAGCCCATGTAGCGCTCGCTGCGATTGCCCGTTCCGGCAACGAGGCGGTATTCCGAGGCCGCAACGGCGTACAGCGTTGTCATTCTAAGGCGCGGAGCAATGTTATTGACGGCGGCATTTGTCAGCGTCGTTATGCCCTGAAGCCTGTCTATCTCCGCCTGGCGGACGTCGGTCAGGTCGATGACGCGGCTTTCTATGCCGAAATGCTCGGCAACCTCCTTAGCATCCTTCATATCCTGCTCAAAATTGCGCTTTGACGCGCAGGGCATCATGATACCCACGGTGTTCTCGCAGGCAAACTTGCACAGTATGCCGACAAGGGCAGAGTCCTTGCCGCCGGAGTTTCCGAAAACGATGCCGTCAACGCCGCTCGTTTCCACAAAGCTTCTTATATACTGCACTCTGTCGGCAAATTCCTTGCTGTAATCACGCATTGCACTCAGCTCCTCAATAATTATAAATATCGGACAATAAATTTTATAATATCCGTCCGATTCTGTCAATAAGCGCCTGTGACAAAATAGGCCGTCCAAGCACCTCGCATTTAGGCGACTTTTGCCCCTTTCGGGCATTTTCGGCGCAGTAAATTTTGCCGTCAGGGTCGTTCGACAACAAAAGCCTTGATTTTTCAAGCTTTTTTTGTTAGAATGCAGAATGTAATAATTTTGCCACTCATTTTTAAACTTATTTTCACACATCACGCAAAACAGGAGACACGCATATGAAAAGGTACATATCCTTCCTGCTTGCCGTTCTGATGCTCGTGACGCTTGTGCCGACGGCGGCCTTCGCCGATGCTGCGGAGGCAGACATGAAAGCCAGCGACAACCTAAAGCTCCTCATTAAGGGCTGGGAGGGGCTACGGCTTACGGCATACAAGGCGCATCCGAGCGAGGAATACTGGACCATCGGCTACGGGCATTATGCTTCGGACATTTACGAGGGCATGGAGATCACGCTCGAGCAGGCCGATGCATATTTTGAGCAGGATATAGTCGGATTTGAAAGAGGCGTCAACAACACCGCGAAAAAATACGGACTGAGCTTGACGCAAAATCAGTTTGACGCGCTTGTAAGCCTTGCTTACAACTTTGGGCCGAACTGGGTCGATTACAACACAGGCTGGAGACTGGCTCGGTATATACAGCAGGGCTTTAAAGACAGCTACGGCAACCCTGTTTCCGATCTTGAGCTTGCAGACTCGTTTGCAGTCCTGTGCTCTGCCGGCGGCGAGATCCTCCCCGGGCTGGTCAAGCGCCGCATAAACGAGGCGGAGATCTTCCTTTATAACAATTACAGCACCGAGCTTACGCACTTCGTTGCCGGAGTTTTCAACGCAAACGGCGGCACGGTGAGCGGAAACCGTGTCGTTGCTTACTATAAGGACAAGGCCTACGGCTCGTTCCCCACCGTCACGCGCGACGGATATAAGCTCGACTACTGGAAGGACTCCGGCACAGGCCAGGCCGTTACGACCTCTACGATCGCCGACAAAACGCGAACTCTCGTCGCAGTTTGGACAGGCGGCACCGCTCCGACGGCCTATAAGCTTACCGTTTCCGGCGGCGAAGGCAGCGGAAGCTACTCGGCCGGCACAAGAATAAAGCTTGTTCCGAGCGCTAACGGAACAAAGATATTTGACCACTGGGAAGTAAGCGGCGCAACGGCCTCAAAGGGCAGCGACGGATACTGGTACATAACGATGCCGGCATCAGACGTCACCGCCGTTGCCGTGTGGAAGGACGGCTGCCAGTTCGGCGACAATTGCCCCTCGAAAAATTTTGCCGATGTTCCCGTGACCTACTGGGCGCATAACGACATTGACAATGTTGTTGCGGCAGGCATGTTCAAGGGGCTGACGGAGACCAATTTCGGCGTCAATGTTACGATGAACCGTGCCATGCTCGTGACAGTGCTCTATCGGCTTGACGGAAGCCCCGATGTTTCGGGATACGAAAACCGCTTTTCCGATGTAAGCTCCTCGCAGTATTGCTACAATGCTCTGCTCTGGGGCTCGCACAACAACATCTCCAACGGCTACGCCGACGGCACTTTCGCGCCGAACGAAACTCTCACGCGCGAGCAGCTTGTAACCTTCCTGCACAGATACGCAAACTACAAGGGCTATAACACCGACGTTTATGCCGACATCGGCAGCTATTCCGACGCCAAGCAGGTAAGCCCCTTTGCACGCGAGAGCATGTGCTGGGCAATAGGCGCAGGGATCATCAACGGCACAAGCAGCACAACGCTAAGCCCGAAGGGCAGCGCGGTCCGCTCGCAGGTCGCTGTCATGTTCAACCGCTTCGCAGGCGGAATGGCTTTCTGAATATAATCATTTTCCAAAAGCAGCCCGAAATGCTGGACATTTCAGGCTGCTTTTGTCGTTTAATCACGTAAGTTTGATACACTTTCGCGATTTCATATAAATACTACAAATATCTGTATTAATTTTTCTTAACGCTCGTTAATTCTGTCAATTGAAAATTTCACTTTCGCGTTTTAAACTAAACCACATAAATCGGTAACCTTGTATTATTATTAGGTGTACTGATTTAGAATACTCAGAAAGAAGGCGTATTATGAAGAGAAGACTTCTTGCTCTGTTGATGAGCCTTGTCATGATCCTCTCCGTTCTGCCCGGCGCAGCCTTTGCCGAGCCGGCAGACAGCAGCGACGTGCTGACCTATGCGGATCTTGCAGACATCGACAGCAGCATCACCATCCCCGACGGCGCTTCCGAAAGCGAAGAGCTGTCCGTTGCAGACGCAGTGCGCGCACTGCTGCTTTGGACGGGCATAAGCGAAAAGCAGCTCGGCACCTTCCCTGCCGACTATCTTGCTCTGGCTCGCAGCATGGGCATGATCAGTGCCGATACCGACACCGACGCGGCCTGCACCCTTGACGCTTACCGTCAGATGAAGGCAGTTGCCAACACCATGTACGACGCACTGCATGCCGATAAGCTCCAGCCGCTTTACATGAACGGTATGGCTCAGCCCATATTCCCGTACACCACCGGTTCTGTCGAGACCGGCTACAGCAATGCCGACAGCGACATCATCCGCTACTGCGTATACGTCGAGACCAACTACGACACCGACGATGACGGCAAGCTCGACCTCGTCAAGGCCGTTGTTCAGGTTCCCCGTGCGGCAGTCGAGGGCAACTACAAGGCAGCTACCATCTACGAAGCTCGCCCCTACATCACCGGCTGCAACGATTCCATGAGCCCCGGCGAAAATCTCGGCAGCGAGAGCTATGACATTTCCAAGCTCTACAGCCAGCCGGCAGCACGCACTCCGGCAGGCAGCGCAACCACCGCGCAGGCCGCCGCGAACGCAAACAGCGCAGATTGGTACTACTGGAACCCCTCCGAGGGCACGTACGACTACGAAGATCTCGAGTGGTACGACTACTACCTCGTGCGCGGCTTTGCCGTCGTCGAGTGCGGCGGTCTCGGCACCAAGGGCTCGGACGGCTTCGAGACCTGCGGCACCGATCTTGAGATCGATGCGTTCAAGTGCGTCATCGAATGGCTGCACGGCGATCGCGTAGCCTACACCGACAAGACCAGCAACATCACCATCGCGGCAGACTGGTCCAGCGGCAAGGTAGGCATGACCGGTCGCTCCTATGCAGGCACCACTCAGTTCGGTCTGGCCACCACCGGCGTTGCCGGCCTCGAGACCATCGTCCCCGTAGCAGGCATCGCAAGCTGGTATGAGTACACCAACTCTCAGGGCATTTCCACCAGCGCATGGTCGGCAAGCTATTCTGAGATGCTCGCATGGTACTGCAACGGCCGTTACCTCGATCCTGCCGACTACGCTACCATCGCCGAGAAGTACGGCAACTATCTGTATCAGATCCAGCAGGATCAGCTCGCCACCAACGGCGACTACTCCAAGCACTGGGCTACCCGTGACTACACTCTTGACGCAGAGAACATCAAGTGCCCTGCACTCATAGTTCACGGCCTCAACGACGACAACGTCCGCACCAAGGAATTTGACCTGATGTATCAGGCATACCAGAAGGCCGGCGTAAACGTAAAGCTCCTGCTCCACCAGGACGCTCACCTCACTCCCAGCTACCCTGCCGGCAACCTCGAGTTCTACATTGACGGCGAAAGCTACAACAATGTCCTTAACCGTTGGTTCAGCCACTATCTGTGCGGCGTTGAAAACGGCGCAGAAAACATGGCGGCAGTCACCGCTCAGGACAGCCACGACGCTTCCGTATGGCACACCTATGACAGCTGGGACACCGCAAAGAGCGTGACCCTTTCCTCCGGCAAGACCGGCAGCACCACCATAAACAGCGATTACTCCTCCCTCGGCATCAACAGCCGCAACTGGAGAGATAAGCTCACCGAAGGCAATACCGCAGTCAGCGCAATGTACACCATGCCCGTCAAGGCCGACACGGTCATCAAGGGCTCGGTTGCCGTTAACTTCTCTGCAAGCGTTGATAACTACGACGCTCCCAACGCTCCGCGCGGCGGCGTCGATCACGACAACGCAGTTTCTCCCGAGCTTGACCTCAGCGCGCTTGATCACGACAACTACGTTGCAAGCGCAGCAGGCAGCGGCGTGACTGTTTCCCTGCCCGACGCAGCCGATCTTATCGACCGCGACGCGCTCATGGTCAGCGCAATGCTCGTTGACATCGCTCCCGAAGGCAAGACCTTCAAGGCATTCAACACCGAGGGCAGCTATGTTCCCAAGGACCTCACCGAAAACGGCGCATGGATGGGCGGCGGCCTGAGCAACTATGATTACGCGCAGCTCAAGGCAAGCGACGTCAGCTACAAGATCATCGCTCGCGGCTGGATGGATCTGTGCAACCCCGGCGCAGGCTACAACTCCGCTTCGGCCGACACCAAGGTTGCTCTGAAGGTCGGCGAAAACCACGACTACACCATCTACCTCCAGCCCAACCTCTACACCGTTGAGGAAGGCCACACCCTCGCCCTCGTCATCTACACCTACGAGCAGGGCAAGGCAAGATACTCGCAGAACTATCAGATCACTCTCGACAACGGCTCCGTCAACGCGGTCATCCCCGTCGATCAGCTTCCTGCCGTCGATCCCGAGCCCACTCCGGCCGAGAATCCGTTCAAGGATGTCAAGTCCGGCAGCCCCTACTACGACGCGATCCTCTGGGCGGTTGAGAACAAGGTCACAAACGGCATAACCGCCGACACATTCGGCGTCAACGACGGCTGCACCCGCGCGCAGATCGTAACCTTCCTGTACCGCGCTGCCGGTTCTCCCAGCGTCGGTAGTCTGAAGAATCCGTTCACCGACGTTAAGGAAAGCAGCGTTTACCGCGACGCGATCGTCTGGGCGGCTTCCACCGGCATCACCAACGGCACGGCCGCCGAGACCTTCGATCCGAACGCCGTGTGCACTCGCGGCCAGATCGTAACCTTCCTGTTCCGCGCAAGCGGCGACGACAAGGTCACCAGCGGCACCGACTTCACTGACGTAGCGGCAGACTCCTACTGCGCAGACGCAGTTGCATGGGCAGTTGCCAACGGCGTTACCAAGGGCACCACCGCAACGACCTTTGCCCCCAACGCGACCTGCACCCGCGGTCAGGCAGTCACTCTGATCTACCGCGCAAGCAGCGCTTCCGTCTGATACTCCCCCAAAAAGCAATTCGGCCATCCGCATCCGCGGATGGCCTTTTTGTATGCTGTATCAAAAAATGCTCCCCCTGTAGCTTATATGCTGCATAGGGAGCATATAAGCTGACGAAAGCCGAACACATGCGTTCGGCTCTCGTCAGCTTTAATTTAATATCACTCGCCGTCATCCGGCGTAGGGGTCGCTGGAGCAGGTGTCGGCGTGGGAACGGCTTTCTTTACAAACGTCGCGATGATACTGTGATCTTCCGTGACATTTGACAGCTCGTAGCTCTCGATAGCGCCCATATCCTTTCCGTCAACCGAAACCGACTGGATCTCGTATCCCTCATTGGGCGTGAAGTTGATCTTTACGCTCTCCCAGTCTTCAACCATGAGGCTGCCGTTGGGATCGGTTGTGCCGCCGTTGCCGGCCGTGACGAGAACGGTGTGTGTTCCGCCGGTCTTTGCGGTGTCCTTTTCGGCATCGGGCGCGGCGCTTTCGGCGACGGCTTTATTATTCGACTGAACCGAGCCGGGCTTGAAGTCAAAGCAGCCGTCGGCCGCGACGACGACCACCGTCAGCACCGCCAAAACGCAGAGGATGCCGGTTATTATCCACTTTGTTTTCATGCTCATTCCGCTTTTGTTATTGCTTTTTTTACTCATATCTCAGCCTCCGGGAATACTATTGATTCTGCGCCTGTCCGCCCTTATTTTTTGGCTTGCCGCGGTGATAATAGCGGCGGTTTGAGCGCTTCTTCTCGCCGTCCGGACTTTTGGCCTGCTGCTGCGGCTTCGGCTGCTCGGCGGAAACGCTCTGCTCGGCAGGCTTCTTTCCGCCGCCGCGGCGATTTCTCGGCTTTGGCTTTTCGGTGGTCTTCTTCTCTTCCGCAGAAGGTGCCTGTACAGACTGAGGCGCCGGTTTTGCATCGCTCTGAGGCTTCTTTCCGCCGCGGCGCGAGCGGCGATTACGGCTGCGTTTTTTCTGCGCCGGAGCGCTCTCCTTATCCTTATCGCTGCCGTCATCGGCAAACAGCTCGGGCAGCTTCCAAATATCCGTTTCTTCCTCTTCTTCGACCTCGGGCTCGGGAACGTACTTGAGCACCGAGGGCGGAGTCTCGCCGTCCTTGGGACGGCCTCCGGGCACTGCCGCAACTTCAACAGCCCGATAAGTCTTTACCGTATCGTCGCCCTCGCCGTCGAGCTTCACCTTAACCATCTGACGCAGAAGATTTACCTGCGTCACGACGCCGTAGCCGGACGGAGTTTCGACAAACGCTCCCTGCTTGGGAACATTTTTCGTCAGCTCCTCGTAGGCCTCCTGCTCATATCTCAGGCAGCACATAAGTCTGCCGCAGCTGCCGGATATCTTCCCGGGATTGAGAGACATCGACTGTACCTTCGCCATTTTTGTGGAAACCGGCTGGAACTCATCGATAAACTGGCTGCAGCAGAACGGTCTTCCGCAGATGCCGAGTCCGCCGAGCATTTTCGCCTCGTCGCGAACGCCGATCTGCCTCAGCTCTATTCTGTTGCGGAATATACCTGCAAGGTCCTTTACCAACTCGCGGAAGTCGACCCTTCCGTCGGAGGTGAAAAAGAACATCGTCTTGTTGCCTTCGAAGTTGCACTCAACATCAACGAGCTTCATATCCAGGCCGTGCTCGGCTATCTTCTGCTGGCATATCTCGAACGCTTCCTTTTCGCGCTGCTTGTTTATTTCCGCAACGCGAAGATCGTCGCGCGTCGCGACCCTGACAACCGGGCGCAGCGGCTGCACAACCGAATCGTCCTCGACCTCGTGGTTGCCGCGGAAGCAGTCGGCTATCTCAAGGCCCTTGCTGGTTTCTACAATGACCTGCTGGCCGGTCTTTACGATCTTTCCGTTCGGGGAAAAATAATAGCTCTTTCCACGGTTTTTAAATTTAACGCTTATAACTTCAGTCAATTGCTTTCCTCGTTTCCGCTGCCGACCTGACCGCCAGCAGCCCCAGAATGTGTTTCACACCCGTATTGACCGTCTGATACTCCATGCAGCGGTCAACGAGCCGTATAATATCCATTATGCGCATTTTATCCTGCTGTGACGCAAGAAGCGCGGCATAGCGCCGCTTGAGCGCGAGCAGAAACTCGCCGAGCGAGCGAGCGTCAAGGCCCTCATGCGCAAAGCACCACGCGGTGAGCGCCGGAGTGTCGCCCTTTCGCTCGATAGCGACAAATTCGTCGGCCATAGCCGCCGCGTTTTCGTCCTCCGCGTCCTCCTCGCCGGCGCAGCTCACAAGCACGCAGCGCGAGCGCACGGTGACCAGCAGCCGTTCGGGATTGGATACGCACAGAATGAAATGAACGCCCTTCGGCGGCTCCTCAAGTATCTTCAGCGCAGCATTCTGCGCCTGCTCGTTCATGGTGTCGGCGTCTTTTATGATATATACCTTTTCGGCGGCCTCGTTCGGCAGAACGTAAGCATCGGCGCCCATTGCGCGCACCTGATCTACCAGTATCTCCTTTTTCTGCTTGCCCTTATCGTCGGTTATGCGCTCGACGACGGCAAGATCGGGGTGCACGCGCGCCTTGACCTTCCTGCAATCGCGGCACACTCCGCAGGGCCGCTCGCCCTCGCTTTGGCACAGCATTTTTTCGGCAAGGTAAAAGGCCTTGCCCATGCGCGCATTTTCCGACGCCGAGGACACTATATATGCATGCGACAGTTTTTCCATAGTATCCTCCGAAAAAATATTTAAGCTGACGAGAGTTGAACCCATATCGCCTGTCGGCGTACCCTTCCGGCTATTTTCACCTTTTTTGTCTTGATGGGCGCCAGCCCACCTGCACCAAAGAAAGCCGAAAATAT
>ERZ779877.745-NODE-745-length-33111-cov-33.852402_pt1 | contig 33111 bp, 56 predicted proteins | sample MGYA00511556_ERZ779877 | MGnify/ENA primary metagenome ERZ779877 (study PRJEB29588, sample SAMEA2159338) | human gut metagenome | biome: human gut; feature: human-associated habitat; material: faeces | place: Denmark | collected 2008/2010 ...
TGGTCACCTTGTCTATCTCTGCCTCGGGGTGTCCGCCGTCCGCCATAAGCAGCCGGGCCGCACCTTTCACTGTCTGCGCCACTATGTGTGTGGCTTCAGCCGCACGGAATCCAAGTTCCACCCCGCCTTCCACCGAAGCACGTATGTAGCGCATGGCGAAGGCTGTGCCGCATGAAGCAAGTATCATGCCCGCCGCGAGGTGACGCTCGTCGGTTATGATGGTGGAGCCGATAGTGTCGAACAGTTCTTTTATGATGGTCGTGTCCTCATCCGAGGCATTGAAAGGCGCGACGAATGTCATCGACTCGCATACTGCCGCCGCGGTGTTGGGTATTACAAGGAAGAGTCTTGGGCGCATACCGTCCTTCTCCATCCACTCTCCGATCTGTGCGGCCGACACACCTGCCACCACCGAGACAAGCATCTGACGGCGGTAGTCCATGACTGTCTTTATGTCTTTCATCACTTCTTCGGCAAGCCACGGCTTCACCGCCACTATAACTACATCGGCCGCTGCTGCGGCAGCCTTGTTGTCGGACGTCACCACTGCTCCGGCGTCAGCCAGATGGCGCAGCTTGTCGGTGTGAGGATTGGCGGCTATGATGTCACCCGGATTTATTTTGCCGCTGCGGATCAGTCCCTCGGCTATGGCGCCTCCCATGGCGCCGACTCCTATTATGGCAATCTTCATAATGAGCGTTTCAGTTTTTCGATGAATGAGTCAGCCTCTGCCGTGGTGAGACAAAGCGGCGGAAGCAGACGCAGGATGTTGGTCGAGGCACAGCCGGTGAAGCAGTGCTCGTCGTAGATGAGCCGTGAGCGCACGTCCTTGTGCGGAATGTCGAGCTCGATACCTATCATGAGTCCGCGTCCGCGCACGTCGGTTATGTGTGGCTGTGTGGCTTTCAAGTCGTTGAGCTTCTCGAGAAGATAATAGCCCACTTTGCAGGCATTATCCACGAGATGTTCGCTCTCCATGACGTCGAGCACGGCCAGTGCTGCGGCGCATGCCAGGTGGTTGCCTCCGAAGGTGGTGCCGAGCTGTCCGTATGCAGGTACAAACTCAGGCGAGATGAGCACCGCGCCCATCGGGAAACCGTTGGCAATACCTTTGGCTACGGTGATGAGGTCGGGGCGTATGCCGAGCCACTGATGGGCGAAGAACTTGCCGCTGCGTCCGTAGCCGCACTGTATCTCGTCGCAGATGAGCACCGTTCCGTATTTGCGGCACGCCGCCTGCAGACCCTGAGCAAACTCGGCTGTGGCGAGACGTATGCCGCCCACACCCTGTATGCACTCCAGTATGACTGCTGCCACATCGCCCTTTGCCAGCTCAGCCTCCCACGGCTCAAGGTCGTTGAGCGGCAGATAAGTCACGTGGCCGTTGGCATTTACGGGAGCGATGATTTTAGGATTGTCGGTGGCTTCCACTGCCAGCGACGTACGGCCGTGGAATGCTTTCTGCGCCGAAAGTATGCGTTTACGGCCGGTGTGGAACGAAGCCAGCTTCATGGCGTTCTCGTTGGCCTCGGCTCCGCTGTTGATCAGAAACAGCTGATAGTCGTCGTAACCGCACGCTTTGCCCAGACGTGCGGCGAGCTCCTGCTGCAAGGTGTTGACAACAGAGTTGGAGTAGAAGCCCAGACGGTCGAGCTGACTCTTGAGAGCCTCGACGTAATGAGGATGGCAGTGGCCGATGCTTATCACCGCGTGACCGCCGTAGAGGTCGAGATAGTCCTGACCTTTGTCGTCCCAGACGGTGCATCCGCGACCTTTTACTATGTTTATGTCGAATAATGGATAGACGTCGAACAGTTTCATCTTATTTGTTTAATGTTGTGATAATGATGTAGAGCACACCCGCGATGAGTGCGCCTACGATGAATGAATTTACGAAAAGGTCTTTATCGAACTTTGCCATGTCGTGGTGTTTTAGAATGCCGATGCTTTGAGCGTCAGACCGCAACGCTCGTCGAGTCCGAACATGATGTTCATGTTCTGTACAGCCTGTCCCACGGCACCCTTCAGAAGATTGTCTATGCAGGACGTTATGAGCAGTTTGTTGCCGAACTTGTCGCAGTGCACGAGACACTTGTTGGTGTTTACGACCTGCTTCATATCGATGGCCTTGTCGCAATAGTGGGTGAACGGAGCGTCCTTGTAGAACTCCTTGTATGCAGCCACGATGTCGTCGATAGGCGCGTCGGTCTTCACGACTGAGGTGGCGAATATGCCGCGGGCGAAGTTGCCGCGATAGGGTATGAAGTCTATTTCGCACGGCAGCGAGCCCTGAAGCTGTGTCAGACTCTGTCTTATCTCGGGCACGTGCTGATGCTGGAAGGGCTTGTAAATGCTCATGTTGTCGATGCGCCACGAGAAGTGTGTGGTGGCCGACGGCTTCTGTCCTGCTCCTGTGCTGCCGGTTATGGCATTCACCGAGACGTCTGATTTGAGCAGTCCCATTGATGCCGCGGGCAGCAGAGCGAGCTGTATGCATGTGGCGAAACATCCCGGATTGGCCACGTGCATGGCCTTGGCTATGAGGCTCTTGTTTATTTCGGGCAGACCGTAAACATAGTCGTTGCCCGGAGCCTTGAGTCGGAAGTCCTGCGCAAGGTCTATTATCTTCACGCATGAAGGTATGGTGTGCTCCTTGAGGAACGCCTCGCTCTTGCCGTGACCGAAGCAGAAGAACACCACATCGACATCGTCGAAAGGCATGTCTGAGGTGAAGCGCATGTCGGTCTCGCCCATGAGGCCGCCGTGAACGTCGGTTACGAGGTTGCCGGCGTTGCTCTCGCTGTTGGCAAACACTATCTCTGCCTGCGGATGATTGATGAGCAACCGCAGAAGTTCGCCGGCTGTGTAGCCGGCGGCACCTAATATTCCTATTTTCATGGGTGTATGTTTCTTTCGCGTGGAACAATAAGCCAGAAGGCAAGATAAAGGATGAAGCCCGTGCCGTAGAAGAACGCGGCGACGAACCAGACGATGCGTATTATGGTGACGTCGATGTCGAAGTAGTCGGCAAGTCCGCCGCATACGCCTGCTATCTTCTTGTCAGTGTCTGACAAATACAGTCTTTTGCTGGCCATGAATATCTTTTTTATCTTTCTTCGTCGGGGTGAATGCCGTAATAAACTCTCAGAGGAGTGCTGAGCACTTTGATGAAGCCTTTAGCTTCCTCGGCTGTCCAGCCGTGCTGCATCTCGCCGTATTCGCCGAGCTTCGACTTGAGCAGATCGTTTACCGAATCCACTCCCACGGTCTCGAAGCTGAGCGGACGCAGCTTGAGTATGGCCGTTCCGCTGACGTTGCGCTGCGAGGATGTGAGCATTGCCTCGATGTCGGGCATTACCGGTTCAAGATACTGACTCTCGTGAAGGAACATTCCATACCAGTTGGCAACCTGGTCTTTCCAGTACTGCTGCCATTTGCTGAGTGTGTATTTCTCGAGCAGACGGTGGGCTTCGATGATGAGTTTCGGAGCGGCGGCCTCGAAACCTACACGGCCCTTGATGCCTATGATGGTGTCGCCCACGTTGCAGTCGCGTCCTATGCCGTAGGCAGCGCCTATCTCCTCAATCTTCTGTATGGCCTTCACCTTGTCGTCGAACTTCTCGCCGTTGACCGCGGTTATCTCACCCTTCTCGAATGTTATCTTGAGCAGCTGCTCCTCGGTCTGGGTCACGTGTTTGAGATATGCCTCTTCTGGCAGTCCCTGTGTGGAGTCGAGCAGCTCGCCGCCGCAGATGCTTGTGCCCCAGATGCCCACGTTGTATGAGTATTTCAGCTTGGTGAAGTCGGCGTTGAAACCGTGCGAGTTGAGGTAGTCCACCTCCTCAAGACGCGATAGGGCCTGGTCGCGGGTGAGCGTTATTATCTCCACACCCGGCGCCATGACGAGGAATGTCATGTCGAAACGTATCTGGTCGTTGCCTGCTCCGGTAGATCCGTGGGCTATTGCGTCGGCACCAATCTCCTTGGCATAGCGTGCGATGGCGATGGCCTGGAATATACGCTCGGACGAAACAGAAATAGGGTAGCAGTTGTTGCGCAGCACGTTACCGTAGATCATGTATTTGAGCGATTTCTCGTAGTATTCGTGGGTCACGTCGAGTGTGACATATTTCTTCGCGCCCAGCTTGTAGGCGTTCTCCTCGTTGGTATTCAGTTGTTCGTCGCTGAAGCCGCCGGTGTTGGCGCAGGCGGCATGTACTTCGTATCCGTCCTGGGCGAGTTTCATAACTGTGTATGAGGTATCGAGACCTCCTGAAAATGCAACAACTACCTTTTTCATTATTCCTAAAGTTTTATTTTATGTTTCTTGTTTGTTTATATGGCTGACGCTCTTGGGCTGTCTCTTGGCACGGTGTGGCTTTTTTGCGCCGGGCATGGCGGCTCCGGCCGTGGCGTCAGTTGCCGAGTTTCTTTATTCTTTCGAGCACCTCGTCAGACAGTTTGGCTGGCAGGTGCTCCTCCGGATCGTAGAGCATGCCGGTGCAGATGCAGTATTTGCGTCCTGTACGCTTGAGCACATCAACGTTGATGCAGCCTTCGCATCCGCGCCAGAACGCCTCGTCGTCGGTGAGTTCGGCGAATGTCACGGGGTGATAGCCCAACTGAGTGTTCATGGCCATTACCGCCGCGCCGCTCGTAAGACTGAATATCTTGGCGTGTGGCCAGCGTGTACGGGCAAGGGTGAACGTGAGGTTCTTTATTCGTTTTGCGAGTCCCTGTCCACGGAAGTCAGGATGCACGATGAGTCCAGAGGTCGTGACATACTGTTTGTTGCCCCATGTCTCTATGTAGCTGAATCCGGCGAAACGGTCGCCGGCAAGAGCGATGACAGCCTTGGCTTCTTTCATTTTGGTCAGTATATACTCGTGTGTACGTTTCGCGATACCTGTGCCGCGCACCTTGGCTGCGCTTTCTATTGTTTCAAGTATAGTGTCGATGTATTTCTCGTGGGTGGCATCGGCTACCATCACCTTAATTTCTTCCATTGTCTTATGTCGGATTTTTATTGCTGTTTTGTTTTATTTTTTTCAGATGTTTTCTATTATTTCGTTGAGGCTCTCGACTATCTGTTCGCGCGACGAGCCCTCTTTCGCTACTACGAATATGGTGTCGTCGCCGGCTATCGTGCCCAATATCTCTTCCACGTCGCTGTTGTCTATGTTGTAGGCAATCGAGCTGGCGTAGCCCGGACGGGTTTTTATGACAATCATGTTGCCGGAGAAATTTATTGACAGACAACCCGGAGTCTTGAGCATTTCAAGAGGAGAGGGCGGATTCGGTATGCGTCGGTACATCGTCTCGTTGGGCAGTACATACACATACTTACCGTTCATGCTGGCGGCCTTGGCGATTTTCAGTTGTTTCATATCGCGGCTGAGGGTGGCCTGAGTCAGTTTGAAACCTTCTTTCTGAAGTGCTTTGAGGACATCTTCCTGGCAGGTGAGCTCTTTGCTCGAAATCAACATCTTCAGGGCTTCTATTCGGTTTGTCTTGATCTTCATATTTGTATATTTATTCAACTTTTGATGGCAAATATACAGTTTTTTGCATATATAACCAAATAAATATGCATAAAAATGAAAATTTATGCAGTTTTGCGTGCTATTTATGCATAAATATACAAGTTTGAGAAAATACTTACGATGTGCGATAATGTCTGTATGCAATTTCAACCCGGTTGTTGCAGAAGGTTGAGATGTGGGAAATTACGGGTGGTAAATGCTTGCGGACGTTCTGATTCCGGCGCTTGTCCGGGATACGAGTCCGGTTTTTGGGCTTGTCTTATTCTTTTAAATTCATTACCGTTACACTTTTCCTGCACCTTTTCTCACGGCTGATTACTTCATTTTCAGTGAAAAATTTAAAGACTAACTTACGATTTTTCTTGACTAAATTTTGACAAAATATTTTCGCAAAAGAGGTGTGAATGGATGTTAAATTGGGTATATCTGAGGCCGGTTCGGGGCATATCGGCTTCTCATATACCCCATAACGTAGTCCGGAAAAGTCCGTTTCGCTTTCTGATAATGCCCATTTCACCATGCGATAAAGCCTATTTTGGGGTTCGATATAGGCCATTTCAGCCTCTGAAATGGGCCATATCGCATGCCGAAATGGTGCTTTTTGCAATGCGACAAAATGCCCCTTAAACATAAATCGTTGATATTCAATATGTTATAATAACCTCTCATAATTCGCGTATTTGTGCCCGAAGAAGACTCTGTCCGCAAATACGCGCTTATTTTTCGGGGTAGAGTGGAAAACTCGGGCGGAAAAATCAGGATTCGGTTATAAATTGAAAGTAGTCCGCGTTGTTTCTTCCCATCGTAAAGTGGCAACGCTTGTTCCGGCTCGTGGCGACGGTCTTTTGTTGAAATATGTTTCCACCGATTTTCTTATAATTCTTTTATCCCGAACCGGTCATTAGGGTTAAGTCTGCATTTTTGCTTTATATTGAGCATATTTTCGTCGTATTTTTTGCAGGCACAGCGGACTATTCAAGAAAAAACGAGCAAAAAGAGACCAATGGAAAACAAAAACACGGCTGAACGCATGAATACATAAAACAGATAAAACTGTATTCGGGCTAATGACCGATTTGTGTTTATTCTTTGATGCGAAACAATATGGCTCGCGTCAAATTCCTTTTCGTGCTGTCTGTCTGAAGGTCGAATGCTGCAATGTTTCAGGAAATGATGTTTAGCGTGACGCTCCGTATGAAAACAAAAACAGGCTGCATCCGGAATGAAAGATGCAGCCTGTTTTTTACCTTATTATATATGTACCGTTTTTAATGCTATATTATAACATAATCAGCGGTACATTATAACATATTTGAAGTTTTGTCGTTCTGTCGTGATTGCCATTCCCGTTATTCTCTTCTTCCGAATATGCGGAGCAGATAGAGGAAGAGGTTGAGGAAGTCAAGATAAAGTGTCAGCGAACCGAGGAGCGCGAGTTTCTGGCTCTGCGCTGTCACATCGTCACACGTCATGAGCATGTTCTTTATCTTTTGTGAGTCATAGGCAGTCAGTCCCACAAATATAAGAACTCCTACATAGCTGATAATCAGACTCATTGTTCCGCTCTTCATGAATATGTTTACAAGAGTTGCGATTATCAGTCCGATGAGAGCCATGAACAGAAGTTTGCCGAACGAGGTGAGGTCGGTCTTTGTGAAGTATCCTACGGCTGCCATTATGGCAAACGTGCCTGCCGTGATGAAGAACACCTGCGCTATTGACGACATTGTATATACAAGGAATATCGACGACAGCATTAGACCGTTCGCCACGGAGTATAGTGCGAACAGCAGCGTGGCTGTGGTCAGCGACAGACGGTCGATGGCCGAGGTTATTACCATTACAAGTACGAAAGTACCGATGATGATGCCCCACATCAGTGCGCTGTTTGTTGCTATTGCCATTATGAGGTTCGGCGATGTAGCCACGCCATAGGCAGTGATGCCGGTGATTGCAAGGGCGAGCGTCATCCATATATAGACTTTCCGCATTAGGGCAGGAAATGCCATCGATAATGACAGCTCCCTGTCTTGTGATGAATAATAGATTTTCTCTTTTTCCATTTTTTCTTTGTTTTGTTGTTGTTTGTTTTTTGATTATTTCTCGCAAATATAAATCTTTTTATTGTTTAATACAAATAGCATGCCACACTTTTTTGTTTTATTAATCAGCGTTTTTCATATTTAATCGCTGTTTTGTCGTGATCTTCCGTTCGCCGGGGTGTATTTTTGCCCTGTTTTGGTCTTGTCGGGTTTTTATATAAAATTTCTTTCTATTCTCTTTACGCGTGTAATATAATAAGGTATAAGGCATAATATTGCCTGTTTAATTATAAACAACTGTTAAAATATTGATTAATTTTAATAAAACTTCAATTTTAATATATACATATTTAAATTAGATAAATAATAAAAATGATTTTTAATTGAATGGAACCAAAAAAACATAGTTCACGTGATGGTTTAAGTGTTGTTGATGTTAATGATACACCAGAAGACGTATATATGGATTCTTTTTTAGAAGATGGTGATGACGGTTTCGTAGAAAATATAGAACCGGATAAAATGCCAGCAGAAGATTTACGAATTGAAGCACTTAAACGCGCGATAGATATTGCAAAATTAATGAGTAACGTAACAACTCAAGACGTTATTAATATTGCATCTAAAATTGCTGATTATATCAGTAATACATAGATTTAAAAATAATATATTTAAGTTATATAATATGAATACAACTACATTAAAAGAAAGATTAGGTCTTGATGAAGAAGCCGTATTTGAAGATGGCGTAACAGCAACAGATGACGGTATGACTGATGAAGAACTTAAGATTGAATCATTGAAGATTGCAACTAATATAGGTAAACTTATGAGCAATGTAACAACAGAAGATATTGTAAGTATTGCAGAAACAGTTGCTAAATTTATTAAGGGTGGTGAAGGTGCCTCACTTGAAACTACCAATGATGATAGTTCATCAGATGAAGATAATGGTGAAACAGAAGAAGACTTTAATACAGAAGATGAAGAAACACCAGAAGAAACAGATGAAGGAACATCTCCTGCAGCTGGTGAAGATGAAGAAAATTTTGAAGTTTAATAATATAGGAATAACATTATTTAACGATTTTGTTATTCCTTTTATTTTTATCATAAATAGACTTTATTTATATTTGAATATATAAACTTTAAATATTCATAAAACTAAAAAGAAATAAAGTTATGGCAGAAGTAAATGTTAATGGATCTATTGATCTTAATGTAAATCGTGGTAAGAGAGTGAATAATAATCAGCGTCCACGTTTCAAGAAGGATGAGCACAAGCCACGTGTAAAGACAGATGAAGAGTATATTGCTCAGCTTAATGCAGCAATGCAGAAGGCTGGTGGACGTTATGTAAAATTTGATAATGTAGATCATACAGAAGGACTTATGGTTGCAGGCGTGCAGTCAAATGATGGAAAGTATATGTTTGCTGTTGTAGATCGAGATCGTCATGTTCAGCTTGTAGGAAACAATGAACATTTTTCTGTGATTCGTAATGTACCTGCAAGTCTTTATGTACTCGATTATCTCTATCACCGTGAATCAGCAACTTTACATGAGATGGTAACAAATACATTTGATATTGATAATACAAAACTTATCACAAAGCTATATATCAATGTACATAAGAAAACTACTAAGACTAATAAGAAAGTAAAGAATAATAAGAAGAACACAAAGAAGTAAGTATCAATAGATTTAATTATTTTACTTCTAACATAGAGATATAATTCAGTATATGAGTTATATCTCTTTTTTATTTTATAAACTTATACTTTATTTTTAAATATAATAATTAAATATTTAATTGTACAAAAATGAAAGAACTAAATTCATTCAAAGAATTATTTACATGGAATAAGGAAGAACAGCAAGATTTAGAATTTGAAAATTTGAATCTTGTAACTGCTGTTTATTCTGCTAAACGTATAGAAATGTTAAGGGATGAATTTAAAAGCACTTATAAGAAACTTACAGATTTGTTAGATATTAGGAAATCTGATAAATTACTCAAAGACAGAATAAAAGAATTTAATGCAGAACAATGGATACAATATGTATATTCATATATGAATGCATCCATTAGAAAATATGAAGATTTAACATATGCAATAAATTTTCATAATATATTATTTCCGGATGAACCTGCATTAGGATTAACAGAGGATGAAATTAAGATTATAAATCAAATAAAGGGTATAGAAATAATTATATAAAAAGGGGATTACTTTGTGTGCTGTCAGTAATCCCCTGTACTTGTTTAATAGTTATTTAAAATATGCAGTGAAGTAAACTGCCGATGCAGATTACCAATGTATACTTTAACATGTCCTTATGATTGCATACATCACAAGTTTCTGCTTGCATATGATGTACATAACAAGACTGTACAATCATTGCTAATATTGAGAATGTAAATCCACATAAAATAGAAATTAAAAACCATGCAATAAACATGATAGAATTTCCATTATTTGTTTTTACATCATTCCAAACTTCTTTGAGGATTTCCCATAGATACAATCCAAAAGTTACGAAGAACTTTTTTACTGATTCAAATGTTAAACCTTTAAAAAAGTTTACTAGATTAATAAATGAACTTAACATATTAGATAATAAATAACTATTTTTAGGAAGTATAATAATTTGTTTATTATACATATATATTTATTATAGACAAAATTAGAACTTTATTATACAAACATAAGTAAAGACAGATTAGAATATAAAAGTATGGTAGAACAAAAATATAATTTATCAATAGCAGAAGAAATGTCTTATGACGAAGATATTATTTGCTTCTGGAAACCTTATGGTAATGATAAAATCGGACCACATGTATTTTGTCAGTGGTATAAAACAAATTTTATTGATGAAAATAATATTAAATTTTCATGTACTGAACAATATATGATGTTTAAAAAAGCAATGTTATTTGGTGACAAACAAATTGCATATCAGATTTTATTAGAAACAGATCCATCTAAAATGAAAAAGTATGGAAGACTTATTAAGAATTTTGATGATAAAATTTGGAATGAAAATAAGTTTACTATTGTTTATAATGGTAATTATTTGAAGTTTACACAAAACGATGAATTAAAGAAATACATTAAATCAACTGGTAATTCAATATTAGTTGAAGCAAGTCCATATGATAATATCTGGGGTGTAAAATTATCTGCAGATAATGATGATATTTTATATCCAGAGAAATGGAAAGGCGAAAATCTTTTGGGATTTGCATTGATGCAAGTAAGAGATAATATAAAATAATGTTTAATTTTTAAATTTTAATAATAATGAATATTAATGAAATTATAGAAGAATTGAAAACTTTTTCTGATGAAGACGTAATTAAGTTTAATAAAGTATTTTCTGATTTTTATAAGTCATACAAGAAGAAAGAAAATGAGATAAAGAAAAAACTTAAGAAACAGAAAGAGGAATTGCAGAAAGCAGAAGCAATTAAAGCTGGTGATAAACTTTGTGAAATTTATGGTATTAATGCATATCCTATTTCTATTGTTCATAAAGCATGGGATTGTCCATATAATGGATGGCTTGATGATTGTATAGGAGATGATGAGAATATCGGTGATTTATTTGATAATCCAACTGAAGGATATACAAATAATGATATTGAAAATATAGAAAATACATTTTATGAGTATTTTTACAATTTTACGTTTGATGAAGATAAGGATTCAAGAGAACTTCGACCAGGTAGATCATTGTATAGAGTTTATGTAAAAAATACTAATGGTGAAATAAAAGATATTGATGAAGATGAAATTCGAACTTTTATGCAAGGTTAAAAATTATATAAGATATAAAACACCTTGGCGATACGTTACTTATAATAGAAGACTATATAAAGGTGATGACATGTATATTGATTTTAGTTGGAGTCGAGAACGACATTGTTCTTTAGGATTCTATTATGATGGTAATCTTCATACAGATGTATTTGCAAATAATGAGGAATGGTTTGTAAATAGACTTTATATAAATTTTATATTCGCAACTATAAAGATAACAACAAAAAGAAAATTGTATTGTATACGAAATTATGATTGATAACTCAAGGGAATATATTGTATGTGCTGCATATCTTCAGACAAAGAATACAGCACATAGACAATATATGATAGATACAATGAATAAAGATCCTAAAAGTATATATCATAAACCGCATGATGAAGTTTTTGATATGAGATTGGGATTTAGACATCCTGATATTATATATCAATTTAAAGATGAAATTAATTCATTTGAATCTGACGGTGGTTTTATGACTTCTAAAGGTAGATATGTTGATAGAATAGAAGCGATGAAAATAGCATATGAATGTGGTCAGGTAACTAAAGAAAGAGCATTAAGAAACGATGATAGTAATATAAAATATTGGCCATTATATTCAGAAGATATTTATTGAAAAATATTACATTATTTTAAAAATGATGACATTAAAAGAAGCAATAGAACATGCAACAGAAATTTCAGAAACATGTGATAATAAAGAATGCGGTTTAGATCATAAACAATTAGCAAATTGGCTTACTGAACTTGAAGAATTAAGGGAAGAACATAAGCAGAATGTGATGAATATGCTAGCAACAGACTATGCAGAAAATCATACATCTAATGTTGAATACAGGTTAACAAACGGTACTGTTAGAGATTTTTATAATGCAAATAAAGCAGCATACATTGCTGGATTTAAAGAAGGATTAAAATATAAGGAATGAGAAAGATAAAGAAAGGTGAGCATATGCATTCATATACATCAGGTCCATGTAATGATGAAACAAGATGGGTATTTCCGGAAGATTTTGAAGGTCTTGATGATAATGCTTATTATGAAATTGAATATGATTATTATAGTGCAGCAGATCCATGTGATTTTTCTTGCACATATAAAGTAACATATATTAAGAAAGTTGATGATTCTCTATATCATATATTTAATATTTTAAATCATTATAATGATGCAAGCACATCTGATTCATTTATGGAATGGTTTAATAAACATTATACATTAAATTGTAAATGAAATTAGATAATTATGAATTGGTAATATCTTTTGCTATGCCTTGTTATTTATATATTGAAGGTGAGTCAAAAGAAAAATTTTATGTAGATGAACAAACATGTGATTATTATTTGTTTAATGATAAAGATGCAGAACCAAAATTTTGGAAAATTATGTTATATAAACCAAATAATATAAAACATGTAAATAAGAATAATATTCATTTATGTAAATGGCTAGTTAATGAAAGTTATCATGAACTTGTATATGATGATAGCGATGATGATACTGATTATGAATATTATGAATGGGATTTTAAAAATCATTGTATAAAAAAAGATTAATATGACATACAGAATATTAAAAGAAGAGAAAGGATTCCGCGCACAAGTTCAACTTGAAAGTAAAAGGTTCGGAAAGTATTTTGAATATATTGAAGAAGACGGAAATCTTAATTCCTGTCCAATAACTCATTATTATGAAACTGAACAAGAAGCTATTGAAGCATGTAAGAAACATCATGTAAAAATGGGTTATGATAAACTTCCAAAAGTTGTTGACGAATTTGAATTGTAATTATTATGTATTTGGCAAGAAATCAAGGACATGATACATTATCTGGTAAATATATACCAGGTGATTTATATCTTTATATGAAAAAACCTAAACGTGCAAATTCATTTAAGGGATCATTATTAGAAGATATACATACAGAAAATGATATATGGACCGCACGTTGTCCAAAAATGAAATATGATAAAGAATCATTTTCTGATTTGAAATATGAAGATGAACCTATTGAGGTTGATTTAGATATTAAATATAATAGATGGGATCAAGATATTTACAAATATCTATTGAGAATTAAAGAAATTACAGATACTTATAAAAATCCGTTAATAAATGATTCTGGAGGCGCATCTATTTGTAATGACATTGATAAAAAAGTAGATGAATTAATTAAAATGGTTTTATTTAAATAATTCATCTACTTTTTTATCAATGTCATTACAAATAGATTTTTTAATTTAAAATAAAATATGTATCTTTGAATATATAAAATAATTAAAATTATATATTATGAATAAAGTAGAGATACAAAATAAATTGAATAAAATCAATTCTTATATTGATTATAAAGTTGGTGATTGGGTAGAAACATGTAATATGTTACCTGGCATTGTACAGGAAATTAATAATTATTATGATAGTAGAAAATTAATGCAATGTTTTGTAGATGATGTTGTAATTTTCTATCCTCATGAAACTATTAATAATGACAATTATCAGGGAGGCACATGTTGTTCAATACTGAATTGTGGTGTTCATAAAATTTCTCAAGAATATGCAAAAATTTTATTTGCGATTGAAAGAGAAATGCTAGAAAAATTGTGGAGTACTACATATTTAAAAAGTGATAATACAAAGCAATGGTCTGATATTGTTATTGAACATTATAACAATAATATTGAAAAATATAAAAATAACGGAGTTGAATTATTTAATATAGGTGAAGAATATTCACGTAAAATTAAAAAATAAATTATGGATATTAAATCAAATAAAGCTGGATTATATTTTGAAAATGCATATGGTATATGTGAAACTAGAACATCTTATCCGGAGAATTATGATCCAGAAAAAGATACTACTTTTATGAGATACTTATCATATGATACACCATGGAAAGAAAATCAACCAGAACGTGTATTTTGGAATCGTAATTTCATGAAAGATACACATATTTTCAAAACGTTTACATTCTATTATGCAGAATTTAATCATCCTACATTAGGTCCTGCTATATATGGAGCAAGTACAAATCGAGGATTTATGTGGAAGTTTGATTCTGAGAAAGATGTAAAATGCTCAATGTGTAGATCTCTTGGATCTATTTATAAAACAATGTTGAAAGATGGCTATATTAAAATCAAAGTTGGTCACGAATCTTATACACCAAATTAAATAGTTATATATGTATTATAAAGTAAAACATAAAGAAACAGGTTTGTATTATCAACCTACAACATCATCAGGATCTAATTTAGGTAAAAATGGTAAAATATATGCAACAACCAGTTCATGCTTAAGTGGTAATGAAGATTATATAGGAATAACTATTAAAAAAGAATCAGTTGTGTATAAGAAATATATAAATATTTTAAGTGAAAAGTATGTAGATGAAGCATGCGCATACAATAAGCATAGATATGTATTTTATAAAATACCAAAAACTGATTTTGAAAAAGAATATATTAAATAAAATTATGGATACATCAACACAACAAATAAATAATCACTTTACATTTGAAGAAGAAATATTTATGAATGATTGTTTTTACCATGAAATTGAATCATTAGATGATAAAGAATTAGAAGAACGTTACAAAGAATATTGTGATTTATTGTCTGAAATGAATTATTAAAAATATAATAAAATAGGTGATATAACATCTGAAGTTATATCACCTATTTTTTATTCATATGTTTTAATTTCAATACCTAATTTATTTGCTTTCTTCATTTTACTTGATGTTGAATTTAAATCATCAGTAAATAATATTTTACATTCTGACCATACTGTAGTTTCTTCATATTCTGGATGTATATTTAAGAAATCTTTTTTTGTCGTAAATCCAAATGCTTTTGGAGATCCAGTCATAATAATCTTTATTTTTTTGTTATTATCCTTACTGTTTTCTTTTGCTGATATATCGATATTAAGTAAATTAACAACATTCATAACCAGATTATATTCTTCACTGTTTTTATCTAATGCCCAATTATAAGATACTGAACTGAAACTTGATGTTGAATATTCCTCATTTCTCATAATCTTCGCACATAATGAAGATGCTCTATGTCCACATGTCTTAAAGCAAAAACTTAATATAATATCTTCCAATGTAAGATGATTCCTATATTCTCTTAAATTATTAACAATATTTGTATATGTTTTTGTTTCACCAAATGTTTTTGTAATAAGATCTAAGTTATTATCAGACATTAAATAAACAATATTAGTTAAATCTTTAATGTCATTATGTAACCCATCCCATAATGTATTTGCAGCAGCTGGACCTATAGTATTAATATTTAATGCAGTAGCAGAAGCTAAGAACTTATTTTTATTAAATTCATTATGTGATTTAAAAATCTTCATAAGATGCATATTACCAGAAGTTTCTGTTATCACTTCAGAATCATTTGGTAAATTAATATTATCAATACCTGATGGTTTAACAATTTCATATACAAAAGGAATTATATCACCTGCTAATGAAATTCTTACTTCTGAACCAATACCACATTTATTCTTAATGATATAATTATAATTATGTAAAGAAGCTTTCTTTAGTTCTTTTCCATCAAGGTAAATTGGTTCAATTATAGCTTTAGGAAAATATTCTCCTGTTTTCTTTACATTCCATTCAATATCAATAATATGTGTTGAATTTATCATAGGAATAAATTTCATGGCAACACAATCTACTGGTCGTGCTCTATCTTCATTATATAATCTATTTGAACAAGACGGTTTGAATACAATACCATCCAATGCATATATAGATTCATTATTTCTGAATTTATTATATTCATCATATATATCTGATAACATTTTACCAGTTATTCGGTTTGAATATGAATGTAACTGACAATATTTTGTTTCTGGTAATTCTCCTATATAACCGATATAATTACTTAATATTTTATATGTAGGATCATTTTTATTAATCCATGATAATTCTGTATATTTTTTAGATACAGTATTATATATTCTATAATCATAACATACAAAATGCAAATCATTATGTAGAATAAGATTAGGATGTATATCTGAAAGTTTTCTACCTAATAACCCTGCAACATAAGAACGAGGATTAGTAAATTCATCTGCATATTTTTCATTGAAATCTTTAACAGGTACAAGAACCTCTCCTCTGATACATAAAATATCATTTGGTGTAAGAATATCTTGGCAGCATTCATTAATCTTTGTCCATTCTTTTAAAATTTTTGGTTTAATCCAATGACTAATATCAGTGCCATAATTACCGTCACCACGTGTTGCACATGATATGAATTTGTAATTATGATTTTCATCTACTGTAAATTCAGCGCTAAATGAACAACCATCTAATTTTGGTGTTGTTTCAAAATATTTAGTGTTTGATGATTTATCTATATATTTAGATATTTCATCAGCAAAATAATTCATATCAACATTACCAGTTTCTTTATCTTGTTTAATCTGAACTTTTGATAAAGAACCCATAATGAAACTATGTTTGATAGTATAATTTGCATGTTTAGCCGAACTTTTACTACCTACATAATTATTATTTTCTAATCCTATATATGTTTCAAGAGCATCAAATTTATAATCATCAATAATTTCTTTTTGTGTATTATAATATGCGTCTTTACATATATTCAATAAATCTTTAATCTCATCATTACTTAATATAGATTTAATTTCATCTACATTATATTTCAATAGTTCATCACGTAATGATATTATTTTATCATCTGTATAATTATTTTGTTTAATATCAAAGATTAAACTCTTAATAGTACTTATCATATGTTTTAATTTTGTTTAATTACTCATATATTTTATTGTATTATGAATAAAAAGTTTATGATATATTTTTTTATTAGGAAATAAATGTGTATCTTTGTAATGTAAATAATAAACAAGAAGTTAAACATTTAAAAATATATAATTATGTTATCATATACAGATTTATCATCAGAAGAGTTCCTTTCAAAGGGTATTAAGAAGTCTTATCAAGCTATATTGATTCCAGAAATTCAGCAGTTGGTTAAGACTATTGATGAATTGCATGAAACAATTCAGAAGATGTCTCAGAAGGAAGAAGAGCTTCAGCATGAAATTGAGGTTCGAGATGCACAGCTTAATACGCCAGAACATGAAGTTGCACTTGCAATTAAGAAGATGATGCAATCAACCGCAGAGTCTGTAGTTGATACAAAGACACCATCTATTGTTCGCGAACAAGTTACTAAGCATATGGAAGTATCAGTTGAAACAGAAGCAGAATATGACCCATATTCAGGATGTCGTGATCCATATTACACATCAACTGCAGAAGTTTCATGGAAGTAAATTTAAACTAAATAACATTAAAGAGTTGAATATAAACAAACTTTATTCAACTCTTTTCTTATAATAATATAAGAATATATAGGGAAAATTATGAAAGTTTATATAGACGTATATTATTATACAGATAAAGATACAGATAAAGAATATGCCCGCACAGTTGCAGGTATATTTGAAACATATGATGATATAACATTTAAAGATATTGTTATTACACGTACAGATAATATAGCATTATACGAACCAGGTAATTTTTATAAAAGAGAATTACCTTGTATTGTAGATGTATTAAAAGAATGCTGGAAACGAGGATATATTCTTGATACTATAATTATCGATGGTTATTGTCATATGTGTGAAGATGATGGTGTAACATATCATAAAGGTTTAGGGGTAAGACTTAAAGAATATTTACGTGATAATTCATTACCATGTGTTAATAGTCTTATCGTAGGAATTGCAAAGCATCCATACAAATATCTTTATGATAATACATTTTTTGAATATGATGACAAGTTAATTAAATATAGTGAATTTAATAAAGAAAATAAGTTACCAAAGAAAGCAATGTATATTACTTTCTGTAATGTGATTGACGAGCTTCAAGAAAAAACTATTGTTGATAAAATATACAATATGAAACGAGTTCAGAAAGACAGTAAATTTAGTTTATTATTTTCACTTATTGACCAAGAAACAAAACGATTTAAATATGATAATTAATCTTAATTCATTTATATATGCAGGTTTTTTTGTCTCAGATGAAGATAAAGAGAAACTTGAAATTGCATTTTGTGAAAATGTAGATAATGGTGCAAAATATCTTCAGGAATGGAAGAAATATATTGATCATTGTACAATGATATTTAATGATGGTAATTTTGATGATGCAAAATCAGAAAACATTATTAATTATTTAAAGGATACACCACCTGATACTCATATGTATTTAACAGTTGATGGTATAGGTAGATATGAAAATGTTTTTGCATTTCGTATTAAGAAAACTGAAGTTGTATCAATGTTAATTAAAAATAAGCAACCACATATTACATGTGTATTAGATCCAACTACAAATAAACCAGTTGATAGTAATAAAATTTCAAAATGGGTTGATATTAAACCTATTAAGATTGATACAATATGTAAAGTAATTAATAAAAATAAAAGAAAATGAATGATTTAATTTCAACTTATTTAAATAATGGTGGATTTTTATCATATTTTGAATTTGATGAAGATGCATTAAATAAAGATGTTCTTACATCACTTAATTCGTATTTAACAAATATGTTCTCGGGACCATCAGATAATGATATGATAACATATATCAGAAATTCACATTTTAGTTTCGCTCCTATTAATAATGATATTGAAAAAGAAATGTCATCATTATCTAAACATTTTGCCAAGCCAAAATTTGTGCATATAGCAATTGATGGAAAGAAATTAAATGACAATATTTATTATTGTAAAGGTGCAGCAGGATTATCTGAATTGTATTACAGTATTAAGAAGTATAATAAAGAAATTCTTTTTGATTTTTTTACACGTGTTGAAATATCACATTATACAAAAGAAGAAGCAGATAAGTATAATGAAGATTATGTAAAATATAATTATAAAGGAGATAAACGAAAAGTTGGGCAAAAATACTTAAAGGAAACAGATGTTATTATTAATCTGCGAACAGGAGAAGAAGTTAATATTGAAATACCAAAATGGCGTCAAGGATACATTGTATATGGAAAGTATTATACACCAATGGATAAGCATGAATTATATTCATTAGAAACATGCGAAAAAATAATTGAATATGGATATGCATCACCTATTGAAACAAAAGAACATGTAATATTTCCATCGAAAGATAATTTTGAATATTCATCGAAAGGTAAAGCAATCTTGTTGAATAAAGAAACTGGTAATATTTCTTACATTGATTAATTTTATTTTATTATGTTAGTATATCATGGTAGTTCAAAGAAAATCAATTGTATTGATATAGATGAATGTCATTTAGGATGGCATTGTGGAAATCTATGTCAAGCAATTGATATAGCAGATCCAAAGAGGAAAAGTAATAAATTTCTTTGGAGTGACTCATATTTATACGTAAGTGATATAAATCCAAATGGACAAAATACTTTATATTTAAAAGATATATTTAGATATTATGATAATTTTTTAAATGATATAATTATTGAAATTAAATCTAAATTAAAAGAACAATTTCCTGATATATTATGCGATAATATAGATAATTGTGAGAATAATGAGGAATTACGAGAATTTCTTTTAAAAAACAATATCAAATACATTGAATATGATAATGTTGTTGAAACAGAAGGAACATCTTTTGTGATATTAGACGAATCTGAATTAAATAATATTGAAGAATATACATTTTATGAATTTTTAACTATGCATTATGATAAAATTTAGAAATAATAATAAACATTTCTTTATGACCAAATATAAATCTGTTATATGTATTGAAGATATTACACATGTTGTAAGAGTAACTAATGAATGGGATGGTCATACATATTGGGCAGGTTATTATGCATATATCAGAAATTCTAAAGGTGATAACTATTTTAGAGATCCTACAAGGCTTAGATTAGAAGAAGATGATTATAAAAAATTAAGAAAATATTTACCAATAATTAATAATATATGATTAAATTTTATGTAGATAAGAAAGGTATTTCCATTGATGCAAATAGCATTAAGGAATTCCAAGAAAATGTAATGACTACAAAGGAAATTGTAGATCGTATTAAGCAGTTTTATCAGAAATCTGAACATATTTTCTCTAATGAAACTGCAAAAATGTTGACATCGTTTTTTAATGATCCATCAAGACGTTTTTTGAGTACAACTGAAGCAGCATTTGATACATTGAATTATGGTTATGGTATTGCAGATAATGAGCTTCATAAGATTATTATGTGGCAAGATGAATCTGGTTTGCATAATTTTGCAATGTATGTTAAGAATACAGGTTCACTAGGTGGAAAGATTATTAAAATCTGGGTTGAACCAGATGATATTTTCTGTAAGAATCAGATGGAAGCTGCACTTTATCTTGCAGAACTTAAGAAGAAAGAATCAAAGAATGATAGTAAGTCAGATAATACAGAAGATTGTTATTTTTATAAAGCAAAACTTACTGAATTCGATGATAAACTTGAAGGTATTGAAAAACAGATGAAATGTTGTAAAGATGAGATGGCAGAAATCTCTAAGCGATATATAGAATTATGTCGTATTCTTTATAACTTGAAAAAAGATAAGATAAAAGTGAATAAAGATAAGACTTTATTCATTTATAAGAATAAGAATATCTAAAATAAAAAATAACAGGGATATGATACAGTATTTGAAATGTGATAATGGGTTTAAAGAAACAGAACAATATGATTTTAGTTGTTGGATTAATGTAGTAAATCCAACAAAGGATGATATAAATGAACTCGTTTCACATTTCAATACACCTGATTATTTTTATGAAGATATTTCTGATATTGATGAAAGACCTAGATTTGATAGAGATGATGGTTGGATATTAACAATTATTCGTGTTCCTAATAGAGTAAGAACAGAAGATAATCAAGATCCTATATATACAACTATACCATTAGGTATGATGTTAAAAGATAATATACTTGTAACTGTATATTATGGTCAAAATAATGTTATATCTAATTTTATTAACTGGTCAAATCAGAAAAAAATTAATAGAGCAGGTTATGATCTTTACATAAGTATTTTTCTTGAATCAAATTTTTGGTATCTTAAATATTTAAAACAGATTCATTTACAAATGAAAAAAGCAGAATCATCTCTTAGTGATAAGATGAATAAAAGTGAATTGATGCATATAATGAATATAGAAAAATTCTTAGTTTATTTTACTGCATCACTTAAAGATAATGAATCTGTATTAACAAGAGCAAAAAGATTTATTCCTACTAAATCATATGATGAAGATCTTATGGATGATGTTGAAGTAGAATTAAGTCAGGCATTACATACATCTCAAATATATAGTGATATTCTAGAACGTGAACAATCTTCATATTCATCTATTATTAATAATAGTTTGAACCAGACTATGAAGAAAATGACGATTATAACTATATGTTTAATGGTTGCTGCACTTGTTCCAGGTTTTTATGGAATGAATCTAACAAATGGTATGGAAGATTGGATTTATGGATTTCCCTTCGCATTATGTTTAACTGGTGTATGTGCAGGTATAGCATATTATTTGTGTAAACTTTTTAAATAATAATTAAACAATGTCTATACGATTTAAAAATACAAATGGTGGAACACCAACAAAGGAGGAGATAAAATTACATATAATCGAAAATCTCATTGAAAAACGTTTTTGTAACTATAATAATTCAGAATTAAGAGATTCTATGGTTAATGGAATCTTTAAGAAAATATACAATGAGATTATAGATAGAGTTTTTAATTAAATTTTAAATATATAGATGATAAAATTTAAAGAACAAAAACAGACAAATTCTTGTGTAAATAATATAACAAATGAAGAAATTAATTTAAAGATTCATGAAATGTTACTAGATTTTTATAAAGGACGTGATATGTATATATCTGATATGTGGGAATCAATACAAAAAGGAACTTATAAAAGGATATTTACATACATTAAAGAACATATTCATGATTAATAAATAAAATAAAATTTTAAAAATATGCTAATAGGTTCATGTGTTTTATCTATGATTATTTGTATGGTTCTTTGCTATTATATTGCAAAGGCAAATAATCGAGGAACAACTACTGCTGCTGTTTGCGGACTTTTGTTTACATATATTGCAGTAATTGTTTACATTATTATTGGTCGTAAAGTTAAAGTAAATTATTAATTAATTTTAAATACTTAAAGAAAAATGGAAGAGAATAAGAAAGAGCATCCTATTATTGTAAAGTATAATAATCTTATTAAGGATGCAATGAAGGCTCATGAGAAGGCAAAACTTAATACATATAAGTTGGTAAAAGCTCGTATGCTTGAGTATAAGACTGGTGCTGCAGATCAAGATGGAAATTACCCTGTTCTTGATGAGAAAACAGAAATTCAGATTCTTAACAAAATGGTTAAGGAACTTCAGGGTGATATTAAAACTCGTCTTTCTGTAGGTAGAACAGAAGAAGCATCAGAATTTACTGAACAGATGAATTACATCAAAGAGTTGCTTCCAAAGATGGCATCAGAAGATGAAGTAAAAACTATAATTGAAAAATATATTGCAGATAATGGTAATTATACACAGAAAGAAATGGGTAAAGTTATCGGTTTTGTAAGAAGTCAATTTAAGTTAGTTGATGGCGCAATGGTTTCAAATATGGTTAAGTCTTATATTGCATAAGAATAAAATAATTTAATAATGTGGATATATTCATGATATGGGTATATCCACATTTTTTATTATATAGACAGTTTATATATTTTTATATATAAACTTTATAAAATTGTAGTTATTAAGTATGATTAATAATGATGAAGAATGTATAGAATTTTATAATTAGAATTTAAAAGGAAAAGGTCTTAAAATAATATCTTTAAATAAAAAATGCCCAGATTTTCTTACATATATAAGAAATAGATTTACTGACACTACAGGTAATGAAATGGTTAGAGAATTAATTTATAGAATTGAATATGAAATAGAAGAACATCCTAAATGTCCAGTATGCGGAAAATTACTTGAATTTTATAAACGAGAATGGAAATATAAAAGTTTTTGTTCTAAACAATGTAAAAATTCTGATAAAGGTAAAGAAATAATACAATAGAAAACAGTAGAAACAAATTTAAAACGATATGGATGTGAAGTTAGTTCATAGAATAAAGAAGTAAAAGAAAAAATGAAGCAAACATGTTTAGAAAAATATGGTGTTGATTGTACTCTTAAAGATAAAAATATAAAAAATAAAACTATACATACATGGTTATTAAATTATGGTGTTTCACACCCACGTAAATCTGATAAAATTAAACAAAAAACAAAGCAAACATGTTTGGAAAAATATGGTGTTGATAATCCATTTAAATCAAAAGAAATTTAGAATAAAGCGAAATAGACATGTATAGATCGATATAGTGTTGAATATGCAATGCAAAATAATGATATTAAATAGAAAAATAAGGAAACATGTTTAAAAAAGTATGGAGTTGAATATGTTACACAAACAGAATTATTTAAGCAAAAATCAAAAGAATCATGTTTAGAAAAATATGGAGTTGAATATACATTTTAGGTTGATACATTTAGAGAAAAAACAATAAAAACATGTTTAGAAAAATATGGAGTTGATCATCCTATGAAATCTGATATAGTAAAAAATAAAGTAATGCATACATGTTTATTACATTATGGTGTTGAACATCCTACACAAAATAAAAAAATTATGTTAAAAGCGTTTGATGCTCGTATAAAATCAATGAAAGGACACCGTTTTTCTAAGAAAGAAGATGAAATATATAATTATTTAATAACAATAGATAAAGATACAAAACGACAATATTATTCAGAATTATATCCATTTCATTGCGATTTTTATTTACCAAATTTTGATGTATATATAGAATATTAGGGTATGTGGACACATGGTAAACATCCATTTAATAAAGATAATAATGAAGATAAAATATTATTAGAAGCCTGGGAAAATAAAGCGTTAAATAGTAAATTTTATAAAAGTGCAATTGAAAATTGGACAATAACAGATCCATTAAAAAGAGAAACAGCGAAAGATAATAAATTAAATTATTTAGAAATATTTCCTAAAGATTCATTTAAAGATATAATAAATAATTATTTAAAAATTAATGATAAAAAAATAAATATTAAAATATATTAATTTTATAAAATGACTAGAGCTGAATTTATACAATGGCTTAAAGACGAAGTTACTATGAGTGGTACCATCAACCTGTCATTACCAGATAAAGAATATAATAGAATTATTGACCGAGAACTAAATATGATTTATGAACTCTATGTTGAGGCTGTGAAATATGATAAATGTGTAATACCGCGAGATGTATTTTATTCATAGGAATTTAGAAAGAATAGGTGCATTAAGTTTCCGGATTGCGTTTTAAGTGTTGTTCAATTTTGTGAATTAAAAATGCGTAATCAAATGTGGGGTATTGCAGACCCAGATTTATCATGGAATCGAATGTTTTAGACAGATATGTGGATGGGACCATAGATGGCAATGGACACTGTTATGTTTAGGACTATATAGTGGTCTAATTGGGATTAGTTGAAACAGTTTAATTTGGTTGATATAAAGCATAGATGGAATAGACCGACACATTAGTTATTTGTAACTGGACATGATCCATATAATGATGTATATTGTGAATTAGCAACAAAAGTGGATGATTAGGATTTATTTGAAGATCCTTGGGTTAGACAATGGATTGCAGCTAAGTGTAAATTATAGGTAGTAAAGAAATTAGGTACATTTACAGTAACAGCGATTGGTGGTGTAACAGTAAATACTGGTACATATTCAGAAGAAGCGAATAATGATATAAATGATTGTAAGGAATATTGGGCTAACCTACGACAAGCGGATTTTTTCGAAACAGGATATTAATAAATATAGTAAATGATTGTACTTATTTATTATGACAGATAATGAATTTATTAAAATTTATAATGAAAATAAACATATTTATAATAAAATACCATGTTTATGTAAACATATACCTGATGTTAATTTATTTCTAATATCTAGATTTAATGATTCTCATACAAAAGTTGAATCTGCGTATAGAATTTTACATAATATTGAACAAAAACCAATATGTCCAGTTTGTGGAAAAATATTACCATTTGTATCTATGCAAATAGGTTATAGGACTTTTTGCTGTAACGAATGTAAAAATACGGAAAAAGGAAAATAGTATTGTAAAGATAAATTAAAGAATTCAATGCTTAAAAAATATGGAGTAGAAAATCCTATGCAACTTGATATATTTAAAGAGAAATCAAAGCAAACATGTTTAAAGAATTATGGATGTGAATATCCATCATAGGATAAAGATATTAGAGAAAAACAAATGGCAACAATGTAGAAAAAATATGGAGTTTCTTCTGCATTATAGTCAAAAAAATTTAGAGATAAATTTACTGAAACAATGCAAGAAAAATATGGAGTTTCTTCTGCATTATAGTTAAAAAATTTTAGAGATAAATTTACTGAAACAATGCAAGAACGATATGGTGTTAATTATACAGGAGAATCTGATATATTAAAACATAAAATGATGGAAACTTCTTTAAAAAAGTATGGTGTTATTAATCCGTCAATGTCTGATGATATTAAATAGAAAGTAATAAATACAAATTTAAAACAATATGGAGTTGAATATATTGCATAGTCTCCTATTATTAAGTAGAGAATGCAAGAAAATAATATGAGAAAATATGGTGTAAAATTTACAACATAGTTAGAAAGTACAAAGTAGAAAGTCAAAGAAACAAATATATAGAGATATGGAGAAAATTATTTAATGAAGTTTTCTAATAAAGGGCAGTAGACAAAAAGATAGAATGGTACATTTGCAACATCTTCTGTAGAAACGACTTTATATAAAAAATTATGTAAATATTTTGATTCAGAGAATATAATTAAACAATATAAATCTGAATTATATCCATTTAATTGTGATTTTTATATTAAATTAGAAAATCTGTATATAGAGATTCAAGGTAGTTGGACACATGGATCACATCCATATAATGAAAAAAATGAAGATGACATAATATTAAAAAATAAATGGGAAAATAAATGGAAAAATAAGGGATCAAATTATTATAAATGTGCATTAGATGTATGGATTTATCGAGATACAAAAAAACGTAATATAGCAAAAACAAATAATATTAATTTTATTGAAATATTTTCTATAAATTCTGAATATTGTTTAAATTGTATATTATCATATATAAATGAAGGATTGCATGGATATATGATTTATTAATTTTTTGAAACGGGTTATTAATTTAATGATTATTAATATATGTGATAATAGGATATTATATTTTATATGGTTAAAATATAGTATCCTATATTTTTATAAAATAAATAATGTAAATTTAATAATAGATTTAAATAACAATGGGATATAAAAGATATGGTAATAGTGGGTCTGTACCAACGTTTAATGATGATAATAATGGAGAAGCTGTTTCAAATGGCATTTTAAAAAATTCATCAAAGAAAGAAATATATTTTGGTATTAAGAAACCAAAATCTGCTGCAGATTCAGATAAACCTTGGCGAGAATTAACAACAAATGATTTTGATACATAGATAACAAGTGAAACTGGTGGATGTTCAGCAACAATAACAAAAAATAATAATGATAACACAAATAAAACAGGTATAATTAGATATACATTATCTAAAAATACAACAGGTAGCACGAGATTAATAACATTTAATTATAAAGGTACTGAAATATTTAAAATAAATTAGGCTAGAAGCACAGAAGCATCAAAGTAAGAAGATGTACGTATAAACCAACTGCATTAAATATATTATTTTTAAAAATAATCAGATTAACTTAAAAAAATATTCATGAATAAATAATAAAAAGTTATTTTTAATATATTTTTTATGAAACATAATATTCCATTAAATATACTAGATGAATATGCAAAAACAATTTCATCAAAATAGGTAAAAATGCTTTATGAATCAAAATGTAATAAGAAATTTAAGAAAGCATTATATGAAAATATGAAATATCAAAATGATAATAGTTTTTCAATATACTTAAATGATTTTACATTAGATGAAGCTCATTCATCTGTTGATAAAGCATTAGTACGTTATGTAAGGAAACATAAACTTCAATATAATAAAGTCAGCGATGGTGTTTATTTTTATACACCTCTTGAAGAAAATTATATTTCCTTATTAGAAAATCTTGTTCAAGACGGATTTGATATAGATTTATTAAAAGAAAATGTAGATTCACAAAAAGCTACAGTTTATTTAGAAAAATTAAAGTTAAATAAGAAATGATAAAGATTAGAAGACGTAAACCTATTTTTGAGGATGATTAGACTACATAGCAGCAACCATCAGCAACAGGTACAACAGCACAACCTGCTGCAACACCTGCACCTGCAAATAATACAACAACTCCAGCTGCACCAATTCAGCCTCAACAACCTGCTCAGCCTAATAATACTAACACACCACAGCAACCAGCAGATCAAAATAATCAACAGCAATAGCAACAACCTAATCCTAATTCTTAGAAAGTTGCAGATGTGTTGAAAAAGATGGAAAATACATGGTGGATGATTTCTGTTAATCTTCCTGATGAAATTCAAAAAGATATTCCAGATTTTAAACAAGGAAATCAATAGGCTGATAATGCTATCAAAGCATGGGGAACATTTAAACAAAATCCAACAGAAGATACATTCAAACAATTCTTAGAAGGATTTAAAGCATTTGGTGGTGTAAATAATGATTAGACAAATAATCAATAGAATGGTCAACAACCAGCTGCACCAACTCAACCTCAACAACCAGCATAGCAACCAACTCAACCTCAAACAAATGTTAATGCTGGATTAAAAGCAGCATATTCATTCAGAAAGAATCTTATGGAAAATCTTGAGATTGCAAATAAGAAAAAATATTATAATTCTGTTTGTGAAGATTATTTTGATAAAACTGAATTTACATTATAATAAAAATAAATGAATCTAAAATATGGTTAAAAAATATAAATATGTTTACAATAAAAAAACCGGACATTTTATAAAGAAACTAAATGAAGATGATTCAAATGTAAGTACAGATACACAACAATAGCAAAATAATAATTCTAATACTACTTCATCAACAACTGATGATAAAGATACATCAACAAATAATACATCTTTTAAATCAGTTGAATCTGATGAAACAATTCAAAGTCTCAATGCAAAAATGCAAGATAATGAAAATAAATTTCAATAGGATTTAAATACATAGCAGAAACTTTTAGATGCTGCTAAAGTTGCTGCCTCTAAAAAAGCACCAACAGGGCCATATGACCCTGTTGCAACAGATACAGACGTATTAAATATCATGAAAAAAATAAATGATATTACAAAACAACATGCTATTGATATTGCGAATTTTCAAGATTAGAAATTAGCATAGCTATAGAAACTATCACAAACAAATGAATCATATTATAAAATCCCAGAAAAATATAAATGGTTAAACGAATCTAATATTCATACTGCAAAAATATATATGGGTGATCTGATAGCCCCTGATGATGATCACATATTAAAAGGAATGGCTGATTTTAAACGTGCTTTTAAAGATACGGACTTATTATATGGGAAAGACAGAAATGGATATTTCCTTATTGCTATAGATAAAGAAGACTTCGATAAAGTTTATGATACGCTAGAAGAAGTCGGATACCTTCGAGATGAAATAATTGATACTGTTATGCCTTAGTTATTTGATAGACATGAAATGATACAATAATTTATGAAAAATGAAATTTTATCATTTAATATAATATATAAAAAATAAATGTTGATAATATCCAAAATTATCAACATTTATTTTTTTATAAACTTGCAATATATTTCTTTATACCTTCTACATGAATATCAGTAATTATATTTCTACCTTCATTACTTAATAACCATGTAGCATCTTCTTTATTATCCATAAACATATTTTCTGTTAAACATGCAGGACATGCAGTTTTTGATAATACATAATAATTTGCTTCCTGATCAGGATCACCATCTGAATTATCAGGACGAAGTTTCTTTCCTAATGGTTTTAATTTAGATTCGGCAACTTCATAGATACATGTTGCTAATTTATCTGCAGATGTTTGTCCTTTACTTGTATATACAGACCAACCTTGTGCGTTCATCCATGAACCATTTCCAGCGGCATTTACATGAATAGAAATAAAAATTGCTTTATTTCCCTTTGCTCTTTCTTCAAGATATTTTTTATTAGCACGTTGAACTCTAAGATTTAAATCGTAAGATTGACTTGTAATTTCTTCAACTTCTGGATGAACAATATAACATCTATATCCTTCTGAGATTAACTTATTGTAAACTTCATATCCTATTGCACGAACATATGCATATTCTTTTAACTATGTTTTACCATCATCAAATACTGGACTCGATTTCCCAGGGGTATTACAACCATGTCCCATATCAAGCATTACTAAAACTTTACTCTTTTCCATAATTAATACATATTATTATATAATTTAAATGTGAATACTGATAATTCTTTTAAACAATTATTACTTAAGCATACTCCATCACCACCAGCAGTAGGAGCTAAGAAATTTTTATACTTATCAGAAATACTCTTATTTACTTTAATCGTTTTTCTATCTCTCTTTCCTTGTTTAATTTCTTCTTTACATTTATTTAAAATTGATGTTAAATTATCATATATCTATTGTACATCTTCTTTCTTCAACATATAAACAATATAATCAATATTACTTGTGCCTATATATCTAGGAAATAAAATGTATTTTATATTATCATCAGACAATATATCTAATTCCCCTTTTCTTGAAATATTAATTCTGAAATTATCTTCACTTGATTTCTTTCTTTCTGCAACTGCAACACTAAATACAGAAGGGAATTCCATTAAAGCATTAATATTTCTTACTATAAAATCTTGATTTCCTCTTCTTGCAGATTTATTGAAAAATGTAGATTTACCAAATTTTTTAATAAGCACACTATTCAATCTTTCCTTTAAATGTGTAGACGAATTATTATGTGCATAATCATATCTATCTTCATTCAAACTACGTTTAATACTAACTGCAATAGATTCAATTAATGATTTATATAACTAATTATTATTCATTTTTTCTGATACATATTTTAATTTATTTATTTTATTTTTATCAATAATTGCATAATCATCTCCATCATATCGTATTTCAGAATTATCTGCTAATATATCAAAAAACTTAGGATTCTTTTTATCAAGTTGATATATAGGTATATTATCGATACAAGTTGTACATGTATTTACCATTACTTTATTAAACTGTTTAAGTAATGAATTAAGTAATGAAATACATGTAGTCTCATCCTATATAGATAATTGTCTTACATATACTATATTCGCTATACATTCTGATTTTATATTTAATAATTTTGGAAAATTACTGGCAAATCCATCTGATATTGTATAATCATTATTTGACTTCACTCTCCTTCTATTATATATTACACAAAAAGAATCTCTCACATTATTATATGTAATGTCATCATAACCATATATAATTTTATCAGTTATAATATTATATTCATCATATAATATATTTGCGAATTTTATAGCATAAAAATCATCATCACTTATACGTGTTTTATTGGTACTATACATATATGGATAAACCTATATATATTCTATTCTTGTATAATTATTATTAAATTTAAATGTTAAACAAATACAATCAGGATTAAACGGTAATTTTACATTATCAAATGTTAACTATTCTCCTTTATTATATTTATCTAATATAATTAAATAATGATCATATATCTCATAAGAAACTTTCATCCAATTAATTTCTTTAGCGAATCTATATGCAATTTCTTCTACATCATTAGATAATATAGATGATGTTAAAATATTATTATCATCATTAAAATCTATATCATTAAATAAATCCATAAAAATAAGTTACTATTTTAAATATTTATTTTAAAACGGTAATTCTTCTCCTGGTTCCATCTTATTAAATTGAAAATATGAATCCATATTATACTTTTTATAATATTTCTTCTCAAGTTTTTTATCTTCTCTACAATCCCTCATTGCCTTTCTTGATACAGTGAAACTTGGACAATTTTCACAAATATCAAATATACTTTTATTTAATTCATCTTCAATTTCATACACAGGTCTATTATCATAATTTGGCTGACGAGGACAACAAAACCAATTAATATACATAGGATAAGGATCATCTGTTACCATATCATCAAATGACTTATCATGTGCACATCTACACCCGCAATACTTTTTTCTTAATCTACTTTTCATAATTAATGTAATAAATTAAATTTATATATTTTATTCATATTCCTCCTAATAAAAGAGGGTATCTATTGATACCCAATTATTTTATTGTTTCTAATCCACCCATATATGGTCTTAATACTTCTGGCACTGTTATGCTGCCATCTTCATTATAGTTATTTTCAATTAGGGCTATTAAAGCTCTAGTACTGGCTAATACAGTGTTATTTAATGTGTGAGGATAATAATTTCCTTTTTCACCTTTTATTCTTATACCTAGTCTTCTGGCTTGGGCATCTCCTAAAGTTGAACATGATCCTACTTCAAAGTATTTTTGTTGTCTTGGACTCCATGCTTCGACATCACATGATTTTACTTTTAGATCTGCTAAATCTCCAGAACAGCATTCTAATTGTCTTACTGGTATATTCATATTTCTAAATATCTCTACTGTATATTGCCACATTTTGTTATACCATTCCATTGATTCTTCTGGTTTACATAGTACTATCATTTCTTGCTTTTCAAATTGATGTACTCTATAAATACCTCTTTCTTCAATGCCATGTGCCCCTACTTCTTTTCTAAAGCAAGGAGAATATGAAGTCATGGTAATTGGTAAGTTTTCTTCTTTTATTATTTGTCCTTTGAATTTACCTATCATTGAATGTTCACTAGTTCCAATTAGGTATAAGTCTTCTCCTTCTATTTTATACATCATGGCATCCATTTCATCAAATGACATTACGCCTGTTACGACATCACTTCTTATCATAAATGGTGGAATGCAATAAATGAATTTTTTGTCTATCATATAATCTCTAGCATATGATAGCATGGCACTTGATAATCTGGCAATATCGCCCATTAGATAATAGAAACCGTTGCCACTAGTTCTACCTGCACTATCTTTGTCTAAACCACCGACTTTGATCATGATATCGGCATGATATGGTATTTCATAATTTGGAACTACTGGGTCACCAAACTTTTGAACTTCAACGTTTTCACTATCATCTTTTCCTATTGGTACTGATGGATCAATGATATTTGGTATTTTCATCATATCTTCTTTTAGTTTAATAGATAATTCTTCTTCTTCTTTTTCAATATCTATTAGCTTATTATTTATTTCAACCACTTTCTTCTTGTTTTCTTCGGCAACATCTTTTTTTCCTTCACGCATAAGTGTTCCTATTTCACTACTTATGGTGTTTCTTTGTTGTCTTAATGTGTCTCCTTCTA
>ERZ779877.753-NODE-753-length-32847-cov-5.756038_pt1 | contig 32847 bp, 27 predicted proteins | sample MGYA00511556_ERZ779877 | MGnify/ENA primary metagenome ERZ779877 (study PRJEB29588, sample SAMEA2159338) | human gut metagenome | biome: human gut; feature: human-associated habitat; material: faeces | place: Denmark | collected 2008/2010 ...
TCCGTTTGCCGCCATCAACTATATCCGGAAAGGCATCGGATATGACGAGTTCTGTGCCGAGTATGCAGATTACAGGCGTATCCGGGCGGATGAACTTTATGATGTGCTGGATGAACTACAGGAAAGTGCAAGAGGCTATGAAGATTATGACGGATGGTTTGCGCACATCGAGAATTACACCAGGGAATTGGAACGCCTGTACCAGAGCCAGGAAAAGCAGAGTGAGAGCGTAGCGCTTTCCACGCTGCATTCCGCCAAGGGGCTTGAGTACGAAAACGTCTATCTGATCGACGTGAACGAGGGAGTGATGCCCTACAAGAAGGCGGTGCTGGATCAGGACATCGAGGAGGAGCGCCGGATGTTTTACGTCGGTATGACGCGGGCAAAAAAATATCTGCATCTCTTTTCCGTCAAACAGATGAATCAGAAAGATGCAGATATCTCGCGCTTTATTGCCGAGGCAGGAGAGCGTCTCAGTCCTCCATGTCGTTAAATTCTGCCTCGTCAAGCCACTCATCAAAGCGGTCGGATACGGCTTCGTATTCGGCGTCGTCTAAAATATTATCCAGAGACGGATTGCCATCGCTATCCTCCGCATAGCGGTAGATATAGATCTCGCCGTCCTCGTTCGGCTCGCCGGCTTCGGTGAGCGGAAGAAGGGCGATATAGTCCTGCTCGTTGACGGTAAAAATGGTTAAAATCTCACATTCTACCTGGCTGCCGTCATCCAGATCCAGGGTGACCAGGATATCCTCGTCTTCGTTGGTGTTATGGTTGTCTGCCATCATGATATCTCCTTTATTGGATGTTATTAAATAATCGCCTGAATGTAGAGCTCCGGATGCTCCTCAAGATTGATGAAACGTGAGGGGGCGATCTGGATCGTAGGTCTCGTCAGACGCTTATTGATAAAAATAATCTCTCCGGTCTGTCCGTTGTTCAACAGAACCCGGTTGTGCAGGTAAGTGTGCGCAATGTGTTCGAGAAAGGTGAGAATATAGCGCGGCTTGTAGCGCTGCAAGCCTTCCTGTTCAAACTGGGCGATCACTTCAAACGGACACAGCCCCAGACGATAACAGCGGTCGGCGGTCATGGCATCATATACATCCGCGACGGCTATGATCGAAGCGTAGTCGTCAATGTCCGATGCGTACAGACCGAACGGATAACCGCTTCCGTCACACCGCTCGTGATGCATCAGGGCAGCTTTTTTGATACGGGAATCCAGATCCGGCTGACGTTTTAAAATCTCGTATCCGAGTGCCGGGTGCTGTTTGATTTTTGCAAACTCCTCATCGGTCAGAGATCCCGGCTTATTTAAGATATCGGAAGGAATCAGCAGTTTTCCGATATCGTGCATCAGTCCGGCAAGCGTAAGAATGTCCAGATCGTGACGTTCAAAACGCAGCCAGCGGCCGATCATTCGTGAAATGAGTGCAACGTTGAGACTGTGCGCATAAACCGAATCGGCCACAGTACGCATGTTGTAAAGCATATCAAACATTTCAACGATGGTGTTGCGGGACTGGAACAGATCTGCGACACTGCCCAGAAGTTTTTGCGAGTCAATCGGTTTGTTATCCTTGATGGCTGCGGTATACAACTGTTTCATCAGCTCAATTGCCTGAACATACTCAATCTGGAACGTGCGGAATTCACTGGAACCGGCGACTTTCTGTGAGTGTGTTTTGCTTTCCTGTGCGTATGTTTTTGCTTCTTTTACAGGCTTTGGAGCCTCCTCCTGCGGAGCAGGTTCTTCGCCCTCAATTTCTGCATATTCCACACGGTACAGTTTCATGCGGTTGATCAGCTGACGGGTTACAGCAGAACCGGCGGGAGCCAACGGCTGTCCAAGCGGTGTGATCACAGGCTGTGCAAGGATGGCACCTTCCTGTAGTTGTTTTGTCTCAATTTTTATCATTTTTTATCTCTCCGTATGTAACGTATATACAAAAGTATAGAATTATTTCACGCAAAAGTCAATCTTTTAGGGCTTGACAGATGAAAGAAACTGGAGTATGGTAGCACTTGGATATTTCAAATTTAATATTGTAAGCTTTCTCTTATTCAGAGTGATGGAGATACATAGGATCTGTGAAGTCACGGCAACCCCTGTTTGGAAGGTGCCAACCTGAGCGAGTTAATCGAACAATAAGGGGATTTGATTATCTTTAGATCAATCCGCTGCGAGGCGGTTTTTTTTATTTCTGTATAAAACAAGAGAGGAGAAACAAAAAGCAATGGAAAAATTATTATTCACATCAGAGTCCGTTACAGAAGGACATCCTGACAAAATGTGTGATGCGATTTCAGATGCCATTCTGGATGCATGCATGGAGCAGGACCCGATGAGCCGTGTAGCCTGTGAGGCAGCAAGCTGTACCGGTTTCGTACTTGTTACAGGAGAAATTACAACAAAGGCAACTCTTGATATTCCTGCAATTGTAAGAAAGACTGTAAACGAGATCGGATACAACGATGCAAAGACCGGTTTTGACGGACATACCTGTGCGGTTATGGTAGCTTTAGATCAGCAGTCCGCAGATATTGCCATGGGTGTTGACAAGGCACTTGAGGCAAAAGAGGGCGAGCTGACAGATGATCTGGATACCGGCGCCGGAGATCAGGGAATGATGTTTGGATATGCAACCAATGAGACACCGGAATTTATGCCATATCCGATTTCACTGGCACACAAGCTGGCATTACAGCTTACAAAGGTTCGTAAAGACGGAACACTTACCTACCTTCGTCCGGATGGAAAGACACAGGTTTCTGTAGAGTATGATGAAGCAGGAAAGCCAAAGAGACTTGAGGCAGTTGTTTTATCTACCCAGCATGATGAGGACGTTACCCAGGAACAGATCCATGAGGATATTAAGAAATATGTCTTTGATCCGATCCTTCCAAAGGAGCTGATCGATGGAGATACCAAATTCTTTATCAATCCGACCGGACGTTTCGTAATCGGCGGACCACACGGAGATGCAGGTCTGACCGGGCGTAAAATCATCGTTGATACCTATGGTGGATATGCACGTCACGGCGGCGGAGCTTTTTCCGGAAAAGACTGCACAAAGGTTGACCGTTCCGCAGCATATGCTGCACGTTATGTTGCAAAGAACATTGTTGCAGCAGGTCTTGCTGATAAGTGTGAGATTCAGTTATCTTACGCCATCGGTGTTGCACAGCCTACTTCTGTCATGGTTGATACATTCGGTACAGGAAAGATCGCAGATGATGAGCTGGTAAAGATTGTACGTGAGAACTTTGATCTTCGTCCGGCAGGAATTATCAAGATGCTGGATCTGCGCCGTCCGATTTACCGTCAGACAGCTGCTTATGGTCACTTCGGACGCAATGACTTAAATCTCCCTTGGGAGGCAACAAACAAGGCAGAGGCTTTAAAGAAGTACCTTTAATTTATGAAAAGTTTACATAATTTTTTATAAAAGAATGATATAATAAGACACAGAGTTTGTTCTGTGTCTTATTTTTTTACAGGGAAGGAATACGAATGAAGATAAAAACCAAACTGATCATTTCGTTCTGTATTATTATCTTTGTGCCATCGATCCTGGCGATTGCCACGATCAGCGCCTATTGTAATTTTCAGTCGCATGTGATCGAGCAGACGTATGGCATTAAGAATGCGGATGCCTATAGTATTATCAATTCTGTGCCGCTGTTAAACCGTTATACGGCACTGGATTTTGAAAAGATCAAAAAGACAATCAAATTGTCCCCTTCGAAAATGGAAGATGCTTTTTATCTCACCGAGATCAATGAGGATCTGAAGCAGAAATATTCTTATCTGGTTGTAAGGGTCGGAGAGGAAATTTCGTTCAACGGTGGAAGCAAAAATGAAAAGATCCTTTCGGAACTTCCGGGATATGGGGAAAACAGTTCCCGGCAGGGGGTGGACAAATATATCGACCGGGATGATGAAATTCTGGTAAAACAGGTAGATTTCAAGCTGGATTCGGGAGAAAAATGCACGGCATATATTGTCACGTCCTTTGACGCTACCGGGCAGGAAATCCGCCAGTTTATTGTATGGGGAATTATCTGCGTGGTAATTATCCTGTTACTGACGGCGGTTATGATGATTGTGTGGATTTACCGGAGCATGATCACACCGATCCAGAAGCTGCGGGTGGCAGCGGAGAATATTAAGGAAGGCAATCTGGATTTTGCGCTGGATACCCAGGGCGACGATGAGATCGGTGAGCTCTGCACGACGTTTGAACAGATGCGTCAGCGTCTGAAGGATAATGCGGAGGAAAAACTCAGCAACGAAAAAGAAAACCGTGCACTCATCAGCAACATTGCCCACGATCTGAAGACGCCGATTACGGCGGTAAAGGGGTATTCGGAGGGCATTATGGACGGCGTTGCCAATACTCCGGAAAAACTCGATAAGTATATCCGGACGATTTATAATAAGGCAAACGAAATGGATACGCTGATCAATGAACTGACATTGTATTCCAAAATTGATACCAACCGTATTCCGTATGACTTTGCAAAACTGAATGTTGCCGCATATTTTAAAGACTGCGTGGAAGAAATCGGACTGGATCTGGAAGCAAAGGGGATTGCGTTATCCTATTTTAATTATGCAACGCCGGATACCCAGATTATTGCAGATCCGGAGCAGCTGCGCAGAGTGATCAATAATATTATAGGAAATTCCGTAAAATATATGAATAAAACAGAAAAGTTCATCAACATCCGTATCAAGGATGTGGGGGACTTTATTCAGGTGGAAATCGAAGACGATGGAAGAGGAATTGCACAGAAAGATCTGCCGTATATTTTTGACCGGTTTTACCGGACGGATGCTTCCAGAAATTCGGCAACCGGTGGCAGCGGAATCGGACTTTCCATTGTAAAAAAGATCATAGAGGATCATGGAGGGAAAATCTGGGCAACCAGCAAAGAAGATTCCGGCACTACCATGTACTTTGTAATACGCAAATATCAGGAGGTAACAGCAAATGAGCAGAATACTGATCGTTGAAGATGAAGTGGCTATTGCAGATCTGGAGAAAGATTATCTGGAACTGAGTGGCTTTGAAGTGGAAATTGAAAATGACGGAACCAAAGGACTCGAAAGAGCCCTGCATGAGGAGTTTGATCTGTTTATCTTAGATCTCATGCTTCCGGGAGTAGATGGATTTGAAATCTGTAAAAAGATCCGTGAGATAAAGAATACACCAATCCTTATGGTTTCTGCAAAAAAGGATGATATTGACAAGATTCGCGGGCTCGGACTGGGGGCAGACGATTATGTGACAAAACCGTTTTCCCCGAGTGAACTGGTAGCCCGTGTGAAGGCACATCTGGCACGGTATGAGCGACTGATCGGCAGCAATATGCCACAGAATGATATCATTGAGATCCGGGGCATTAAAATAGACAAGACGGCGCGCCGGGTATGGGTCAATGGAGAAGAGAAACAGTTTACGACAAAAGAGTTTGATTTGCTGACTTTTTTGGCAGAGAATCCAAATCATGTATTTACAAAAGAGGAATTGTTCCGTAAAATATGGGATATGGAATCTATCGGTGATATTGCAACGGTTACCGTACACATCAAAAAGATTCGAGAGAAGATTGAGATGAATACGAACAAGCCGCAGTACATCGAGACCATCTGGGGAGTCGGATATCGGTTTAAATTATAAACGGTCTGCCTCCTGAAACTATGATTAAGGGGGCTGTTATGAACGAACACAAAAAACATGGCAGCAGTTTCTCCAGCAAAATGGGCTTTATTCTTGCCGCTGCGGGATCTGCTGTCGGACTTGGAAATCTGTGGAGGTTTCCTTACCTTGCCGCAAAATACGGTGGAGGTTCTTTTTTACTGATCTATGTGATCCTTGCGGTTACGTTTGGATTTGCACTTATGATCACAGAAATTGCACTGGGCAGAAAAACCGGGAAAAGTGCACTGTATGCATTCAGCACGCTGCATGAAAAGTGCGGTTTCATTGGAATTCTTGCCAGTATTGTGCCGATTATCATTCTTCCGTATTACTGTGTGATCGGCGGATGGGTCATCAAATTTGCATGGGCATTTCTTACAGGAAGCGGAAATGCAGCGGCAGCAGATGATTATTTTTCAAATTTTATTGCAAGGACTGGGGAACCGGTGATGTGGCTGGTATTTTTTATCCTTGCCACTTCGGTTGTGATTCTGCTTGGCGTAAATAAAGGAATTGAAAATATCAGCAAAGTGCTGATGCCGCTTCTGGTAGTCCTTTCCGTTATTATTGCGGTATTTGTTGTGACCCGTCCGGGAGCAGGGGCAGGAATTGTCTACTACTTAAAGCCGGATCTTTCCAAGATCAGTGCGAATGCTTTCCTGGCGGCACTGGGACAGCTGTTTTATTCCATGTCGCTGGCGATGGGCATTATGATTACATATGGCTCCTATATGAAGAAAAATGAGGATATAGAGAGCAGTGTGCGGAATATCGAAATCTTTGATACCGGAATTGCATTTCTGGCAGGACTGATGATTGTACCGGCCGTGTTTGTGTTTTCCGGTGGAGATCAGGCATCGCTGAAGGCAGGACCGACACTGATGTTTATTACACTGCCAAAAGTGTTTGACAGTATGGCGGGAGGACACCTGATCGGAACGGTATTTTTTGTGCTGGTATTGTTTGCTGCACTGACATCGTCCATTTCCCTGATGGAGACAGTGGTTTCCATTTTCGTGGATAAGACAAAAAAGAGCCGTAAATTTATTACGGTCTGTGTAACCGTTTATACGGTGTTGATGGCAATTCCGTCTTCTCTTGGATTTGGAATCTGGAGCGGTTTTTCGATTCACGGAATGAGTATTCTGGATTTCTTCGATTTTATATCCAACAGTGTCCTTATGCCGATTGTGGCATTCCTGACCTGTGTATTTGTCGGTTTTATTGTGAAACCAGAGACGATTACGGATGAAGTGGAATCTTCCACACAGAAATTTAAGAGTAAGAAACTGTATATTGTATTGATCAAGTATGTTGCACCGATACTGGTACTGTTGATTTTATTCAGTTCGGTATTAAATGCACTTGGAATCATTACTTTGTAATGGACAACAGAAAAGAAGAAACAAAAAACCCTATGCATTATGCATAGGGTTTTTAGATAAATATATGTTTGTTCTGTTCAATTGTATTCGGACTTGCTAGGCAGTTCCGGAGTTTAACCTCTCCGGCAGGGGTGTGAGCACACGACGGATACCGGAACCCTCCGCAGGAATTCCTGATCCAAATAGTCCGCATCTGCTGTACTGCGTTTTCAACAGGCAGCATGTCATGTTGTGAAAACAAATCCCTGCGCTGGACAATCGCGCTTGCTGTAAAAAACAGATCAATGAAATCTATGACATACTGAGCTGTAATACTGACAGTTCAGAGAATAAAACCTACTTGTTTATGCGTGCGGTACTCTCACCGCCTGAGCCTGATGGTCAAATATTGTACCGTCCTTATATGGACTCATATAAGCGTACCCCGAAAACCGAAGTTTGTCAAGTGTTATTCGCTTTTCATGACCATTATACGCTATGTTTGCCGGGAAATCAATTGTGGAAATCCGAGAAATACAAAAAGTTGTGTCAAAAGAGGGAAAAACGGCTCAAAGATTGCAAGAAAATGGTCGATATAGTATAATAAGGTATAAAAAAGTAAAGGCAAGGAAAACCATGATCGATATTCACTGTCACCTTCTGTACGGAGTAGACGACGGAGCAAAAACAATAGAAGAATCTGTGGCGATGCTTGAGGCAGCAAAAGAGCAGGGCATTTCTGCAATGATCCTGACACCGCATTACCGGCACGGCATGTTTGCTTATCCGAAGGAAGAAATTGAAGAACATTTCCGTATTCTGGAGCCGTATGCACAGAAACTTGGAATTTATCTTGCACTGGGCACCGAATACCATGTGAACAGTCATATTGTCGAGGCACTTGACAGTGGCAGATGCCGGACAATGGCCGGCTCGCGGTATGTGTTGTGTGAGTATTCGCACGACAGTGAATATGCCTATATTTACCAGATGACGCAGGAACTGGTTCTGCACGGATATATTCCGGTATTTGCACATGTGGAGCGGTATGGAGCACTTGCGGATTTGCAGCTGGCAGAGGAGCTGCGCAATCTTGGGGCATGGATTACGGTGAATGCGGATGCGGTACTCGGACTTGAGGGTATGGGTCCAAAGAAATACTGTAAAAAGATGCTGAAGGCAGAATGTGTGGATGCGATTGCATCGGACAGTCATGGAATAAAAAACCGTGCCAATCATATGGGAAAATGCTATGAGCTGATTGAAAAAAAATTTGGCAGGGAATATGCGGATCAGCTTTTGGTGAATCATCCGGCAAAGATTCTGACCGGAGAAATGAAATAGTTAGTAATGGAGCATTGATATGGAGCAGCAGTTACAACAGGAACGTATTGTAATTGAAAATGATGATGAAATTGAAATTGATCTGAAAGATCTCGTTTTAGAGATCCTTTCTTTCTGGAAATGGGTGTTGTTTGCACTGATTATCGGAGCCGTGACCGCATATTGTATCAGCAGGTTTGTAATGGTGCCGCAATATGAGTCAACATCCCAGTTTTATGTATTGTCCAAAAGCATGTCGATTACAAGTCTTGCGGATATACAGACAGGTACAAGTCTGACAAACGATTATATGGTTATCGTAGAGGGGCGTCCCGTGCTTGAGCAGGTAATTGAGAATCTCGGACTGGACGAGACCTACAGTTCCCTGAAGAAAAAAGTTACCCTGAATAATCCTTCCAACTCGCGAATCCTCGAGATTACGGTGCGCGATGCAAACCCATCCATGGCAAAAAAGATTGCGGATGAGATTGCGCGTGTCAGTGTGGCCTTTATCCAACAGAAAATGGATCAGGATGCACCGAATATCATTCAAAAGGGATATTCCGATGGAGAACCGGTCAGCCCGAATATCATGAAAAATACGGCGGTCGGAGGAATACTTGGCATGTTTTTGGCGATTGCGGTTATTGTGGTGGCTTATCTGTTCAATGATACGATTATGAATGCAGATGATGTACAAAGGAAGCTGGGGCTGAATGTTCTTGGTACGCTTCCTTTGGAAGAAGCCGAATACGATGGGGAAAAAGAGCGCAAGCGTAAGAGAAGGAAGAAAAAGAAATGAAATCGGTAACATTTGAGAATCTGAAAAAACAAAATTATACGATGAAAGAATCACTCCGGGCATTAAAAACCAATATCCAGTTCTGCGGAGATGATATCTGCACCATCGTTGTGACGTCTGCCATGCCAAACGAAGGGAAAAGTACCGTGACGATGGATCTGGCACGTTCTTTTTCGGAATCCGGCAAACGTGTATTGCTGATCGATACCGATATGCGTAAATCCGTATACGTAGGACGATTACGGGCAGTGGCTTCGGATGGAAGGGAAATCTACGGATTATCCCATTTCCTTTCTGGACAAAAAAAACTTGAAGATGTATTATACGGAACAACGATTCCGGGACTGTTTATGATTTTTGCAGGACCGTCTGTACCAAACCCGACAGAAATTCTGGAAAAAAAGTATTTTACCGAGTTACTTAATTTTGCAAAAGAACATTTTGATTATGTATTGCTGGATTGTGCGCCGATCGGAGCTGCAATCGACGCAGCAGTGATCGCAAAACACTGTGATGGTGCGATTCTTGTTATTGCCCAGGGCATGGCAAGCGGACGTCTGATCCAGACGGTCAAAAAGCAGATGGAAGCTTCCGGAGTGAGGGTACTTGGTGCGGTACTGAACAAAGTACGGATGAAGAAGAGCGGCTATGAGGGTGGCTACTATGGCGGCTATTATGGCAGCTATTATGGAAATTACGGAGAACATCATGAGAAGAATGCATGAACCATCGACAAAACTTCATAATGCATTGTATTTTATGTCCGGAATGATGGTGGTGATCCTTGCACTTGTGATTGTGGTAGGGGTCAAAACGAAGGCGGAAAATGCCGGCTTCCACATTGCAGATGATACAGAAAATTCTTATGAGCAGCAGGTTGCGGGGCAGACAGATACCACACAGGATTCCGGTCAGGAAAAGTGGCAGGAGGGTGTAGTTGCTTATCAGGGAAAAGAGTATCTGTATAATACAGATATCAAAACCTACCTCATGATGGGGGTTGATATCGATGGTCCGGTACAGCAAAGCAGCGATTATACCCAAGGCGGGCAGTCCGATGCACTGTTTCTTCTTGTTGTAAACAACAAAACAGAGCAGCTGCAGGTCATTTCCATCAATCGAAACACGATGGCAGATATCGAATTGTGTGATGAAGAAGGTATTGATATGGGACCGCTTAAAACGCAGATCTGTTTGCAGCATGCATTCGGGGACGGTAAGCGCCTCAGCTGCAGCAAAACCGTGGATGCGGTTTCCGGCCTGTTTCAAAATATTCCGATCAGCGGTTATCTTGCGATGAATATGGGGGGAATCCCACAGATGAATGATGCTGTGGGAGGAGTGGAAGTGACTGTACAGCAGGATATTTCGTTTCCAAAAGCCGGTGTGAATTTGAAGAAAGGGCAAAAAGTAACCCTGAATGGGACGCAGGCTTATTATTACCTGCATGGAAGGGATACCGAAGAATATGACAGTGCAACAAAGCGTCTGCAGCGCGAAGAACAGTATATTGTTGCCTATATGGATAAATTAAAAAAAGTATCCACAGAAAACCCGGATCAGGTGACAGAAATTTACAATTCTGTTTCCGATTATCTGGTAACCAGTGTGGATTTCACAAGTATGATTGAGCAGCTGATGAATTACGGTTTTTCAGAAGACCAGATGTATACGGTTCCCGGAAAAACGGTGGAGGGAAAGCCGATTGACGGGAAACGGTATGAGGAGTACCATGTCGATGAAGATGCCATGGAAGAACTCATTATGAAGGTGTTTTATACACCCGTACAATAAGGTATCCAGTGCGCGCGCACTTGATATAGATAGAGTTACATGCAGTTTATATTACGTGGAAAGGAGGTAGATTGCGATGAAAAAGAAAATTTTCACAGGAGTTGTGACAGCTATGATGCTGGTATTTACAATGGGCACAACCGTGTTTGCAGATCCATCACCAACAAGTGATACGGCACTGGTTCAAAGAACCAATGAGCTGAATAAGGCAACAACCGTTGAAAGCAGCGGTTATAATGCAAACAATGAGCTTATCACGGTTTCTTCCAAGGGTGTGGACAAAGATGTTTACCGCGAGGGAAACCGTCAGGCAAATGCTGTGGCAAGTGCACAGAACGGAAGTGCAACCGTCATGGCCATGTCTGATATCAGTGTTCCGTCTGCAACGAATACATCCAAAGGAATCAAAGTAACGATTTGTGCAAGTGGAATTAAGGCTGGAGACAATGTTTATGTATTACATAAATTAAAAAGCGGAAGCTGGCAGACTGTAAAGCCGGACAGCGTTTCCAATGGCAAAGTCACGGTTACATTGTATTCATTTTCACCGGTTATAGTTGTAAGGTACAGTTCAAATGTGAATCCTACCGTTACAACAGATCCGTCAAAGGATGAAAATTCCCAGGGATCAAATACAAATTCCAATGTAAATGACAATTCCAACAGCAGCAGCCAGACAAACAACAACAACCAGAACAACTCACAGACCAATAATCAGTATAATCCGGTTAGTGTAAATCAGAATGTGACAGTAAACTATCCACAGTCTTATGACGATGGAGAGGACAGTTTCGAGGATGATTATGATGACGGTTATACAGATGGTTATACCGATGGAAAGAATTCCGTACGGAATACTTCCACAAAGAGTTCTTCTGCCCGTGTCAATGGCAAAAGTGGAGCAGGAAGTCAGAAAGGAACATCCGTTTCCGGATCTGTTTCCTATAAGACATCTCCGAAAACCGGGGCAGCGCTTCCGGCACTTCCGTTCGTTGCAGTATTTGCGGCAGCAGGTATTGTTGTATGCGGAAGAAAAGCACGTAAGAATTAATCTCACTGGATACAATTTTATTTAGCATGTAGGTCTATGGATAGGTGATGCATGGCATCACGTGAGGGCGGTGGAATGGAATCTGCCGCCCTGCCTCAATTTTAAAGAAAGAAAACTATTTTATGAAAAGACAGGAAAGAAAGAACGACAGAACGATCAATATCTATAAAATTCTGACCATTGTTCTGGCAGTTGTATTGATCGTGGTACTCATAATATTTGGAAGAAGCTGGATGGTTCAGAAGAATGCACAGAAAGAATATGAAAAGCTTTCTGCCCAGGTAAATGATCTGCAGAATCAGGTGAATGATAATCAGATCAATATTCCGTCAGATACGCAGACTGAGACGGAGAATGTGGCACAGGAAGTGCAGACCGAAGACAGCGAACTGGAACAAAAAGGAATAGAAATTCCACAGAAAAATTTAAACTGGAAAAAATTAAAGGGAGTCAATCAGGATATTTACGCATGGATCTACATTCCGGGAACCGGGGTGGATTATCCGGTGTTACAGCATCCGAGTGATGATTCCTATTATCTGAATTACAATATGAATGGTACCAGGGGATATCCTGGATGTATTTATACAGAGAAGGCAAACAGTAAAGAGTTTACGGATTTTGATACTGTCGTGTATGGGCACAATATGCGCAATGACACAATGTTTGCTTCTCTCCACAACTATGAAGACCAGACATTTTTTAACAATTTTCCGTATATATATGTGTATACAAAGGAAAAGGTGCTCGTGTATGAGATTTTTGCGGCATATAAGACGGACGATGCACATATTCTGCACACCAATGACTTTTCAACGAAAGAGGGACGTGTAAGTTATCTTGAAAGCATTGTGAAAAAATCCAAGAATTCGCCGGAGGTAAAGGACAAAATCCAGCTTTCGGTGGACAGTCATCTGCTGACTTTATCAACCTGTGTGAGCAGACAGGCAGATAAGCGGTTTGTGGTTCAGGCAATTTTATTAAATGAGGAACAGCTATGAAACAGTGCAAAGTAGGTATGGATCAGGAAAATATCATATCGACCTTTGCAAGTACGCAGTTTTACGGAGATCCGGATGCCTATATCCGGGAGTTTCTTCAAAATGCCATTGATGCATGCAATACCAGGGCGGCGCTGGAATGGAGCTGGGGAACAGAGTTTCTGGAGATGGAGGAGGCAAGAGCCTTAAATTCCATGCGAAATCCGTATTCTCCTCAAATTTCCATTCAGTATAATTCCGAAACGCAGCGTCTGGTGTTTGAGGATAACGGAATCGGAATCAATGCCAGGGATATTGAGCAGTATGTCGCCAAAATCGGAGTGAGTTTTTATCAGAGCGAGGATTTTTCTACACAGCAGCTTCACTATGAACCGGTGGCGCAGTTTGGAGTCGGTATGCTTTCCGGTTTTATGGTTGCACGGGCACTGTTGATTGAGTCGAGAAAGGACAAATCGGTAAATACCGCGTGGAATGTTACGGATCGCCAGACGTTAGAACCGGTTACCGCAAAATGGATAGAAGGGGCGGAAACAATGGAATATATCAATTCCAACCGCGAACAGTCCGGAACCAGAATTACGCTGGTGTTACGGCCGAAATATGCGAAGAATCTGTCCCTTCAGAGGCTGGTGCACGCAGTACAGCACTATATGCTGTATCAGCCATTTCCCATTCAGATTTCCTTTGATGAAAAAAGCGTGACGCTGCGGGAACAGAATCATATCATGGACAATCCGTTCGCGGATATTCTTGGAATCATATCGATTCGTATCATGGATGAACTGATGGAGGGGTGTATCTGGATTTATAATTCCAAACATCAGGGACTGATCGGGACATCCTGCCTGTATCAGCAGGGGTTTCTTGTGACCGATGAAAAGAAAGATCTGGGGTTAAAACCGGAGTGGCTCAGGCATATGACGTATCATCTGCATTTACGGAAAAAATTCCTGACATTGCGGCTGGCAAGGGATGATGTGGCGCATGATGAAAATCTGACGGAGCTGCGCAGGCTGATCGGCAGACGGATTGTAGAACATTTTGCATCCAATCCGCTGGGACTGAACCAGTATATTGCCAGCGGACAGCAGCCGGTTCTGACAGAGTATGAAGAAGAGATGCAGCTGCTTGGCAAAGCTGTCACAGTGGAAGTTTATTTAAAAGGGAGAGAGATTGAACTTCCGGTTGCAACAATTATTCAGGGTTATACCGGAAAAAGCATAAGGATTGCATTTATCAGCAAGGGGCTGTTTACATATTACAGGCAGAACCATATTATGGATTTCCGGCGTTTCCTGACGGAATACCAGCTGATTGTATTCGAAAAGAACCGGGATCTGTTCTGCCAGCTTCTGGCGCCTTATCAGGGTAGCATGCACTATGTGATAAGCAGTGAATGTCCGGGTGTTATATATGAAGAAATGGATGCAGATTTCCATATGATAAAAAGTGTGGTACCATATCGTTATCAGTATCATCTGCGGCCGGAAACGTTTCCGGATAACGAGATTTTCTGTATGGTGACGAATACGGCAAACGGAACGCTGGAACTGCGTGTCAATCCAAAGCACCGACTCTTAAGGATTCTTGAGCCTGTGATGTATCACCCGAAAGTTCACCGGATGATGGAGGTCATCTATGAGAATATCAAGCAGCGGGTTATCAATACGCAGCATCGTTGGAATAAGATTGTTGATTTCGGCGGTTCGTTCGTAGATGACTGGAAAAATCAGGAGAATGTGCCGACAGTGAGCTGTATCTGGTGCCTGGAAGGCGATTTTGATGTATCTGTGAATGAATTTATTGCGCAGACCCTGACACAGAAAGAACGTGTCGATCTGGGACTTGTGGGACTGGTTTTCCGCAGGCAAGATTTTATTAACTGGTGGTTTGCACCAAGAGAGTAGGGTGATTATGGAAGAAAAAAAAGAAATGTCAACACAAGAAATAAAGATGGATAATGATCCAAAGGGTGAGGGAAAGGAGAAAGCCACTTCGCCTCTGCGCGAAGTGCTCAGCTGGGTAGTCACTCTGCTGGCAGCCTTCGCGCTGGCGATGGTTTTGAAGAATTACGTGATCATCAATGCAACAGTCCCGACCGGATCGATGGAGCATACCATTGAACCGGGCGATGACCTGTTCGGGCTGCGGCTGGCGTATCAGTTTTCAGAACCGAAGAGAGGAGATATCGTGATTTTCCGGTTCCCGGATGACGAAACGCAAAAATACGTCAAGCGTGTGATTGGTCTGCCCGGAGAAAAGGTTACCATTGAGGATGCGAAAATCTATATCAATGACTCTGAGACTCCTTTGAAGGAGGATTACCTGAAAGAGACATGGACAGAGGCAACCGGACCGTTTGAGTTTGAGGTTCCCAAAGACAGTTATCTGGTGCTTGGAGACAACCGGAATGATTCCTATGATGCCAGATATTGGGATCATACCTATGTCAGCAAAGATAAAATTATCGGAAAAGCTTATTTCATATACTACCCATTCCAAAGACTGGGCAGTCTATATAAATAAATCATTAAATAATTAACAAGGAGGCTATCATTATGCCAGAAAATTCAAGTTGCAGCGGAGCATCATCCTGTTCCAAAGAAAGCTGTGAGGGATGTTCCCATAATTCTCAGAATCCGCAGAGTATGCTCGAAGCGATGAATGCATATTCCAATATCAAACATGTGATTGGAGTGGTCAGCGGAAAGGGTGGTGTCGGTAAATCATTTGTCACTTCTTCCCTGGCGGTACAGATGGCAAAAGCAGGATATAAAGTGGGAATTCTGGATGCCGATATTACCGGACCGTCCATTCCGAAGATGTTTGGAGCACACGGTCAGCTGGTCGGTGACGAAAAAGGAATGTATCCGTATGAGACAAAAGAAGGAATCAAAATCGTTTCCATCAATCTTCTGATGGAAGATGAAGAGGCACCGGTTGTCTGGAGAGGACCTGTGATTGCAGGGGCTGTGAAACAGTTCTGGAATGAGGCTGTCTGGGGCGATGTGGACTATCTGTTTGTGGACATGCCACCGGGAACCGGTGATGTACCGCTTACCGTGTTCCAGTCCCTTCCGGTGGACGGTATCGTTATTGTTACATCTCCACAGGAACTGGTACAGATGATCGTAAAGAAAGCTTTCCATATGGCAAATATGATGCATATACCGGTACTTGGACTGGTGGAAAATTTCAGTTATCTGAAATGCCCGGATTGTGGAAAGAAGATCGCACTGTTTGGAGAAAGCAACATTGACGAAGTTGCCGCAAAAGAAGGAACCAGAGTTCTTGGCAAACTGCCATTGGATCCGGCATATGCGAAAGCTGCGGATGCCGGTGCATTCTATGAGATGGAAAATCCGTATCTGGATGCCGCTGTGGATGCGTTAAAGACAATTTAAGACAAGAAAAGACCTGTCAGTGAATAAATTCACTGGCAGGTCTTTTTTGCTTATTTCTGGCTTTCTGAAACTGTAGATTCGGTATTGCTGTCCGACTCTGTTCCCGTAACGGTTTCTTCCACAGCAGGATCTTTGTATGTGTACGTGTTGGATTCACGGAAAATCGTACTGTTGGAACCCATCTGGCACACTTTAATGGTATCACCGTCTTTGACACTGTCTTTTGGAATAATCAGACAACCGGAATTGCTGAAGGTTGTATTGACTTTCTCGTCATTTACAAATACCTTACTCCACTTGGTGAAGTTGTTTCCATAGACAAACACTTCCGATCCGCCGATGGAATCCGACGTCTCAGATACCGTTACATCATCAATTCCCATTACAATGTCGGTTGCAGGGTATTTGTCTTTGCCATCATAGCAGTAACGGTTTCCGTAAAGAATGTCATACTGAAGATTATCCAGTCCGTCCAGATATGCAGTGTGGTCTGTGTTGTTCATCTGGGTCTGATGGTAATTTAAGATGGTTCCCTCATGAATACCTGTGGAATCCGTAATGCTTGCCATCAGCTGGTATGCATACAGATCTGCATCCTGCTTCTTTAATCCCATGTTATTCCATGTAACATATTTTGTCTTGTAGATATCACCGGATTTCATATCGGAGTCTTCCAGACCCATGGTTGGAAGATGATCACCGAACGCTACCACGATGGTATCTTCATCTCTCTTGGAGAGCTCTGTAATCAGATCATTCAGGAATGTATCTACTTCATTTAACTGGTTGACGTAATAAGTCCACTGGTTTTTCTTTTCTTCATCATCCACACCGCTGACGGTATATACCGGATTTGCGATAACCGGAGTCTTTGGATAATCACCATGTGTACCTACGGTAATGGTGTAGGTAAAGTCCGGCTGATTCGGAGTGGAATCCAAGGTTTTGATTGTTTCAGGAACAAGAATATCATCGGTAGCCCAGCTTCCGTTTGGCGTATAACTCTGAATGTTCATCAGTTCCTTGCTGGTGAAAGTATCAAATCCCATCATGGAAAAGGCATTGACACGGCTGTAAAAGTTACCGCCGTTGTTATGTACGGCGTGGGTTCCATATCCGATGGAAGCCAGATCAGCAGCAGTGCTCTCGCAGTCTGTCTTTTTCAGGATTGTTTTATACGGATACTCGCCGGTTCCGAAGTACTGCATACTCATACCGGAGAGAACTTCAAACTCAGTGTTTGCGGTTCCTGCGCCAACAACTGGAACTGTCAGGTAACCACTCGTGTAGTTCTTCTCGAGATTGTGGAAGGTAGGAATCGGATCCTGATTATAATTCAGAAACTTGATCTCATCCGGATCACAGAATGATTCAAGAAGAATACAGATAATATTTGGTGCATTCTTTTTGGTGACAGTTGTTTCTTTTTTCGTGTCATTTACATTTTTTTCAATCGAAGCAATTTTCTGCTCGGAGTAGTCATCCGGCTTGCTCATTCCACGGTCTACCACACTCGAAGAGAATCCATAGATAAAACCGTAGTTTTCATATCCCTGTGCAATGTTGGAGAAGTAGCTTGCAACAACATTGGCATTCTGTGCAGCAGAGGTTGTAACAGGAAGACCGACAAACAGTACCGATACAATGGCACCTACTACAACAATTTTATGGGTCTTGCCCTGATAGCGCGGTCCTTTAATGAAGAGTGCAACACAAAACAGAAGGAACAGACCGAGCCCGATGACTACGATGGTAGCTTCTTCTGCCGTGAAATAGTTGGTATTGTTCATGGCAAACAGATCATTGATACATTTAAGGTCTGTAAAGCCAAATGGTGTTACACGGTTTGAAAGGATGCATCCGTTAATGATTCCAAGGAGCACCCAGAAACCGCTGATAATGATCCGCCAGAATGCACGTCTGCGGAACAGATAAACAAAGCTTAAGGATGCAAATACAATAAAGGCATTATAAAAAAATGCACCGGTATGCATCCCAACGAAGGAACATGCCGAGAGAAAACTCCTTCGGGAAAGAACCTCCACCATAAATACGATCCCACAGGATATCAACATGTGGAACAGCAGGGAATATTTATTCAGAAATGAGATCCGACGCAGGTAAGCTTCGGAATGTTGTTTTTCAACTCTGGTGAATAGTTTTTCTTTGATAATACTAAAAAATTTCTTCATCTTTACCTCTCCTTTACTCGAACTATAGATTACTAAAAAAGGATAGTAAAGACAAGAGGTAAAATTTATAAAAAAACCCCGTTAAAAACGAGGTTTTTTTGCAATATGAATAAATTGTGAACAAACGGTGTTCTTATCGGTTGGAACGTCTCCAGATGTGCATCTGGTCTGCCTCTTTGATCAGATCATCACGGAAGTCCGGATGTGCAATGGAAATCAGAGCCTCTGCCTTCTGCCAGGTAGATAATCCCTTTACATTGACCATGCCATATTCGGTAACGACATAGTGGGTATTTGCACGGGTGTCTGTGACAATAGAACCTTCTGCCAGGGTCGGGCGGATGCGGGAATGCATAACACCTTTCTTATCCGTGAATGTGGAAGAACAGCAGATAAAGCTCTTTCCACCTTTGGACATATAAGCACCGAGAACGAAGTCAAGCTGTCCGCCGGCACCACTGATGTGTTTGGTTCCGGAAGACTCGGCACTGATCTGTCCGAACAGGTCGATATCTACACAGTTGTTGATGGAGATGAAGTTGTCCAGTGCTGCGATGGAGCGGATATCGTTGGTGTAACTGACAGGTGCGCTCATCAGTTCTGGATTTTCATCCAGATAATCATACATCTTCTTGGTTCCGGCACCGAAACCATATACCTGACGGTAGCGGTCAATGTTTTTGCAGGCACCGGTAATCTTTCCGGCTTTGGCAATGTCTACGAATGCATCTACATACATTTCTGTGTGAACACCAAGATCCTTTAAGTCGGACTGTGCGATCAGGGAACCGACTGCGTTTGGCATACCACCGATACCAAGCTGCAAGCAGGCACCGTTTGGAATCTGGTCTACGATCAGCTGTGCAACTTTCTGGTCTACTTCGGTAGCAGGACCGCCGGCACCGAGTTCTCCGATTGGAGGATTGGAGCCTTCTACGATTGCATTGACTTTGGAAATATGTATACCGTTTTCTGTTCCGCCAAGGCAGCGCGGCATATTTTCGTTGACTTCTACGATGATATGTCTGGCTGTCTCACACATCGCACCAAGATGGGAAGCACTTGGCCCGAAGTTGAAGTATCCATGCTTGTCCATTGGAGCAACCTGGAACATTGCCACATCATCCGGACAATCCAGCTCACGGTAATAACGAGGGAGCTCGGAATAACGGATCGGGCTGTAGAATGCACAGCCACGTGCGATCATATGACGTTCGATTCCGGACATATGCCAGGAATTCCATGTAAAATGTTCGCCGGCGTCTTCGCGCTCAAATACGGCAAGCGGTTTTAAGAGGATTCCGCCACGCAGGTTGATATCCTTCAGTTCATCGGTACGCTTGGCAAGTGCTTTGTCCAGTGCATCTACGGTGTTGGTACACCAGCCATAGTCTACCCAGTCACCGGATTTGATTACTTTTACGGCTTCGTCTGCTGAAACGAGCTTCTGTCTGTATTCTTCTGAAAAATCCATTCGTATAAGACCTCCTTGTATGTCTTAGCGTGAAGTTGTGAACAGAAATACAACAACTTCGTTAATTTATTAACAACATTATAACATTTATGGATTTCAAAAACAATGGGGAGTGCTGGAAAACGTAATTATTCTGTGGTACACTTTAAGGGAAAAAGTCCTGAGGTAGACAGGGAGAGGGCATATAGAAGATATTTGAGAGAAAAAATTCTAAGATAGACAGGGCAGGGATATATGGAAGATTTTTAAGTTGAAAAGTCCCGAAGAAGAGTCAGAGTGGGATATATAGAAAAAGTTTCCACTGATATGTCCCGGAAAGCGTTAAAAATGGGATATAGAAGTGCAGATATTATGTATATGTCCCGAACGAAAATAAAAGTGGGACATAAAAGAAGAAATATTGTGCATATGTCCCAAACGAAAACGAAACCGGGACATAAAAGAAGAAATATTGTGTATATGTCCCAAACGAAAACGAAGCTGGGACAGCGAAAAGAAGATATTGTGTATATGTCCTCAAATGTTCGACATCGCACATGGTATCTCTATGAAGAAAATATTTACAGGAAGGAAAAGAAGATGGAGAATCATACAATTGTTACTTTAAAAAAGGGAGAAGGCCGCACGATCAAGGCGGGTGGCGCATGGATTTTTGATAATGAGATTGATACGATTGTGGGGACATTTACCAATGGAGATGTGGTGACGGTACATGATTTTGACGGATATCCGATGGGAAAGGGATTTATCAATCAGAATTCGAAGATCCGTATCCGCATGCTGACCCGTCATGTGGATCAGGAGATTAACGAGAATTTTCTTCGTATGCGTGTAAAGAATGCCTGGGAATACCGGAAGACAACGGTGGATACATCTTCCTGTCGTGTAATTTTCGGGGAAGCGGATTTTTTGCCGGGACTGGTGGTTGACAAGTATGAGGATGTGCTGGTGGTGGAATGTCTGGCACTCGGTATGGAGCAGTTCAAGGAAACAATCGTTTCATTATTAAAAGGGGTACTGAAAGAGGACGGTATTTCTATCCGTGGAGTCTATGAGAGAAGTGACGCCAATGAGCGCAGGAAAGAAGGACTTCCGAAGGTGAAAGGATTTATTGGGGAAACATTTGATACAGAGGTGGAGATCACGGAAAATGGCGTGCACTATCTGGTCGATGTGGTAAATGGTCAGAAGACGGGCTTTTTCCTGGACCAGAAGTATAACCGGCTGGCAATGCAGCGGATCTGTAAAGGAAAGAGAGTTTTGGACTGTTTTACACATATGGGAACGTTTGCACTGAATGCAGGAATCGCAGGTGCTTCCGATGTGACGGGACTTGATATTTCGGAATATGCGGTGCAGCAGGCAAATGCCAATGCCGTGCGTAATCATCTGGAAGATACGGTACATTTTCGCTGTGCAAATGTACTGGACGAGCTTCCGAAACTGGCAGAAGCCGGAGAAAAGTATGATGTAGTCATTCTCGACCCGCCGGCATTTACGAAATCCCGTGAGGCCACGAAGAATGCCATCAAAGGTTATCGGGAGATCAATATGAAAGGGTTAAAGCTGGTAAAAGACGGCGGATACCTGGCAACCTGTTCCTGTTCCCATTTTATGACACAGGAACTGCTGGCAAAGACGGTGAAGGAAGCTGCAAAGGCGGCACACAAACGGCTGCGTCAGGTGGAATTCCGTACGCAGGCACCGGATCATCCGATTTTGTGGGCAAATTCTGCGAATGTGCCGGAGAGCTATTATCTTAAATTTTTTATTTTTCAGGTGGTGGATGAGAAATAATCCGAAGAATGCTTATTTATAGGGGTTCCGGAACAATTCTCTGATATGAAATAAAAGACTGACACACCTTTTGACACACTTTTATAGAAAAATATCTCGAAATAAGCAAATCCTCTTAGTTCATTTGCGCCCTTGTTGGATTGTGCTACACGATTTTCAAGGGAAAACGAAAATAGCCGCCATTACTGCGAATAATGACGGCTGTTGATAAAACAGTTACTTAATATATTCGGGTAAACCGCTTCTCTGGCTTTCCCTTTTTCTACGCATAATATAACATATCTTATGAGTTGATGCAAGGAAAAGTGTAAAACGGTTCATAATTTATAACATGTCATGTTTTCAGATCAGTGATGACTTATTTCGGTTATAATAAAAGGAGAAAGCTCTCGATTGACTAACCGGGTATAAACTCCATATAATAGTGGTAACCGAATGGAGGAGCTATAGAAGGAGGGAGCATTATGCAGGCATTATCAAAAGCAAAAGTTGGTGAAAATTATACCATTCAGTGGTTATTCGGATTACCGGAAGTTGTAGAATTCCTGCACCGCCATCATGTAGAAGAAGGTGGCAGCGTACAGGTGATTCAGAAATTATCCAATGGGCTGATCATCGGTGCCAATGGAGAACGGTTCGCCATGGGAAATGAGATTGCAGATCGTATTCAGGTATAAGTACACCCGGCTATAGAAAACAGACACCCCGGTATCCGTTATAAAAACGGCTGCCGGGGGGTTTTGGGTAAAAAAATGAAAAGGGCAGTATACTTGCATTTTAGAGAGCATTATGGCATAGTTGAGAAAGAAAATCGAAAGCGAAGGATGAAAAGAGGAAAAATGAAGTTTCGAAAAGCTAAGCAGGACGATAAGGAAGAAATTCTTGCGCTGTATCAGTCGCTGATCGGTACTCCATACTGCGCATGGGGCAATGGGTATCCAGGAGAACAGGAATTTGATTATGATATGAAAAGAAATGCTCTTTTTTGTATGGAAAATGAAGATGGAGAAATCATTGGCACGATCACAGTGGATGAAGATCCGCAGGTGGAAGCACTCACCTGCTGGTCCAAAACACTGCAGCCGTCTGCGGAGCTTTCCAGACTCGGGGTACGCACCGATATGCAGAATCAGGGAATTGCCCGGCAGCTTCTGCAGCATGGCATGGAAGAATTGAAAAAACAGGGGAAAAGGAGTGTACATTTTCTCGTGTGTAAGACAAATAAAAAAGCGCTCCGTTCTTATGAAAAACTGCATTTTGACGTAGTGGGAGAGAGCGATTTATTTGACGAGGACTGGTGGTGCTACGAGAAAGAACTTTAAAAATCAAGTACAGGAAGTTGGAAAATATGCAAATAGGACAGAAAAAAACAACGGGACAGAAGATGAAAAAAGAGAGGAACAGGGGAAGAGAAACGGATAGAAAACCGAACATAAGCCAGATACAAAAAACAGGCGAACACTGCATTTACGCAAAAAGATGCGGAGGATGTGACTATCAGGGAATTTTGTACAGTCAGCAGCTTTCCAAAAAGCAGAGTTACATGCGCAAACTCATGGAACCGTTTGGAAAGATCAATCCAATCATCGGGATGGACGATCCATACCACTATCGGCATAAAGTACAGGCGGCTTTTTCCTGCAATAAACGCGGACATATTGTGGCAGGCGTATATGAGAAACATTCGCATGACATCGTGGATGTAGAGCAGTGCCAGATCGAGGATGCACAGGCAGATGCCATTATCCGTGAAATCAAAAATATGATGCGTTCTTTCCGGATTCGTGCATATGATGAGGATACCGGATATGGGCTGCTGCGTCATGTGCTGGTGCGAAAGGGCTATCACAGCGGACAGATTATGGTGGTGCTTGTACTGGTATCTCCGATCCTTCCATCCAAAAATAATTTTGTCAAGGCACTGCGGAAGAAGTTCCCGGAGATCAGTACAGTAGTGATCAATGTCAATGACCGCAAGACCAGCATGGTGCTCGGGGAGCGCAATATTACGGTTTATGGAAAAGGATTTATTGAGGATGAACTGTGCGGATGCACATTTCGTATTTCACCGACTTCATTTTATCAGGTAAATCCGCAGCAGACAGAAAAACTCTACCGGAAAGCCATTTCCTGTGCCAAACTGACGGGAAAAGAAACTGTGATCGATGCGTACTGCGGTACGGGCACGATCGGGTTGATTGCCAGCAGCCGCGCAAAGCATGTGATCGGAGTGGAGTTAAACCGTGATGCGATAAAGGATGCTATCTCCAATGCAAAGCGCAATCATATTCACAATGTTACTTTTTATAATGAAGATGCCGGACAATTTATGGTAGAGATGGCAGAAAAAGGAGAACATGCGGATGTGGTCATTATGGATCCGCCGCGTACGGGAAGCGATGAGGCGTTTCTTTCCTCTGTAGTGCGACTGGCTCCGAATAAAGTCGTGTATGTATCCTGTGGTCCGGAAACGCTGGTGCGGGATCTGAAGTATCTGACAAAGCATGGATACCGGATGAAAGAGTGTACACCGTTTGATCTTTTTCCGTTTACGAAACATGTGGAAACGGTATGCTTATTGTCCAAACTTCATGAAGCGAAGCATCATGTGAATGTGAAACTTGATATGGATGAGATGGATATTACTTCTGCTGAGAGTAAGGCTACGTATGAGGAAATTAAGAAATATGTGTTGGAGGAGACAGGACTTAAGGTATCTAATCTGTATATTGCGCAGGTAAAAGATAAGCATGGATTGGAGAAGAGGGAGAATTATAATCTTTCAAAATCGGAGGATGCAAGACAGCCAAAATGCCCAAAGGAGAAGGAAAAGGCGATTGAGGATGCGTTGAGGCATTTTCAGATGATATTATTGCATTAGCAAATTTCTAGTAAATATTACGTAAGGAGAAAATGATGGATATAAAAAAGACAGATGTTTTTAGCGGCATAGGTGTCTTCACAATCCAAATGATTGCGAATGGAATATGGTATGCTTTTCAAAAAAATAAAATATTTTTAACTATTGGAATAATATTTGCAGTAATTATATCTATTTTTATTGTAATTATTATTGGTCTAAGAAGAAAACTAAGGGTTCAAGAAGAGTATTTCGATAAACAGATTGAAAATTTAGGAATTGATAGTCTGAAAAAAGAAAAAGATGAACTACTAGAATCAATAGCTTCTTTAAATAATAGAATAAATGATGTGGAACGTGAAAGAGATGATATAAATCAAGAAATTGATAGCTTAGAGCAAGAAATAGAATTACTAAAGAATAAGTGCGAATATTACATAAATACAGCTTCAGTTAATAGAAAAATACTTTATTCTTTAAAAAATAGAAAGAAATATGAAAATATAGAACTACAAGCTCTAATCGCAGAGATAGAATATATTTTTCGGGATGATGTTTTTTCAAAGAATGCAAAAATGAATACAAGTATCTTTTTACAAGATGATAAAGGACAGTGTAAAATTTTAGTATCAACTAAACATTCACCTGGAACAATAGATAAATTGCGTTTAGATAAGGGTTCTTTGGTTGGGACTGCTTTTAAGGAAAAAAGAATAATCTATTGTGGGGATATTGATAATAGAAAGGCCGATGTACCATTTTTAGATTTAGATGATGATAGACAGTATCAATCTATATTGGCTATACCATTGAGTGTAGACGATACGACAGAGTTTGTATTAGTAATAACATGTACAAAAATAAATTGTTTACAAGAAACATTCAATAAGTATCAAGATGTTATTCAGAGATACTTAGAATTATTATGTATTTTATTATTTATATCTTTCAATCAGGAGGAATTATAATGATAAGAAAAGAGAATTATTTAGATATTTTGGAGAGAGAAACACCTATAAACATAATACAATATGAAGAAGAGGATATGTTTTTATTACAGAAATTATATTCTGATTGGATGAACTTGAATGAAAAAATAAAGCAAATCGGCGGAAGACCTAGTAGTTTGCCATCAGAGTTTGTAGAAGCTTTAGTTGCGTATAAAATGGGATATTGGAGAATTGATAATATGAGTGTCGGTTTTGACTGTTTTGACCCAAACGCACCAAAAGGAAAAAATCGTATTGAAATAAAATATGCAACAGGACGAATGGATTTTTCTAGCTTTTCACCGGAAATCAAATGGGATAGATTGAATTTCGTGAAATTTTATAATGAATCACCTGAAGACTGCTATTTTGAGGTTTATGATATTGATATTCAAATGATATTTGAGGAATCGGAGCGCTTTGGAAGATACATATATGATAGACGGGGATGCAGACCACGCATTAGTGTTATTAGGGAGTTGATTGAAAGAGGAATATATAATGAAAAAAGAGAGTTTTCTTTGTTTTAGATCTAAAAAATGAAATATGTTTATAGCAGGAGCTGATGTGCTAAGCTGTTACAAAAGCAATAGGCTCAGGTTTCTGTATAAGAAATCTGAGCCTTTGCGCATATATCTATTAACATATGTAGAAAAATGGATTTAAAGAGATGTGCTGTATACAGATAAGGAAGGACAAGAATGCCAAGAATACTATACACAGAATATCAAAAGTTCTGCAGTGCAATAAGTGCATAAGAACTATCAATGATAGTGATTAAGAAAAGGAATAGTACATGAAAATCTCAAGATTAATCATGTCTACTATGAAGTTTCAATGCGAAAGGGAGTGATATCAGTGCTACATGTTGCTATATGTGATGACGAAGAGAATGAAATAGAGTATTTGAAATATGCTGTAGAGGATTGGGCTAAGAAGGAAGACATCATAACAAATATAGAAACATATGCATCTGCTGAAAGTTTCCTGTTTCAATACGAAGAATGCAAAAATTATCAGATTTTGTTATTAGATGTGGAAATGAGTGGAATGTCAGGAATCGATTTGGCAAAGAAAATACGGCAGAATCAGGATAATGTTGAGATTATTTTTATAACATCACATTTTGAGTTTATTGGCGTAGGGTATGAAGTAGATGCCCTCCATTATCTGGTCAAACCTGTGAAAGCAGGTAAAATGGAGGAAGTTCTTTCGAAAGCAAAATGCAAGATAGAAGCAGGAGAACCGTCGATTATCATTCATTACGAAGGTGAAGTTGTTAAGTTATATGAGAAGGAAATCCTTTATTTGGAATCACTTTCCCATTATGTAACAATATATACAAAGGGTAAGGAATATAAGATAAAAGCAAATATTTCAACATTTGCACAGAAACTTAGTGAAGATTTTTATCAGACACATCGTTCGTACCTTGTATCATTAAAGCATATTATGCGTATTTCGCGCGACAGTGTTACACTGGATAATGGGGGACAAGTGCCACTTGCAAGAGGAAAATATGATCAGATCAATCGGGCATATATTGAGCGTAATTAGGAGTTATTATGAGAAAGAAAACATATTTGAAACTTGTCCAGTATCAGACAGAGCAGGCAAAACAGCATCTAAATGAAGTGCGAAGTATCCATTCGGAAATGAGAGGATATAAACATGATTTTCACCATCATCTCCAAGCCTTAAAGGGACAATTAGAAGCAGGAGAGGTAGAACGTGCAATTGCCTATATAGAGGAATTAGATCATCAATTGATGAATGTTGATACACTTCTAAAAACAGGGAATGTATCCCTTGATGCGATATTGTCAGCTAAGATTGCGCAGGCAAAAGCAGAGAATATAGCAGTCGATGTGAAAGCAAGTGTACCGGATTCATTGACTATCACAGATGTGGAACTTAGTATTTTGGTTGGAAATTTATTGGACAATGCAATTGAATCCTGCAGGCTTTCTTCTGGTAAGCGTTTTATTCGTATATATATGTCAATGAAAGGAAAGATGCTGTATTTTTCCATGCTCAATTCTGCCGGGATGAAGAAAAAGAAAATAGGAACATTATTTTCCTCTAATAAAGAGGGAACGCATGGATTTGGCCTTCATCGGGCAGAGACGATTATAGAAGAACATGGTGGCTGGTGCAAATATAATAGCGAGGATGGAGCATTTAGCTCCGAATTTTTAGTTCCTGCAATGGAATAACTGCAATTCGTGTACTGACAGATACAGTTGGTGCACGAATTTTACGTTGTAGGGTTAAGGAGATGTAGAATAGCAGAGAAGGAGGTGCATTATGCTAAAAAATATTTGGTACTGTATTAAGAAAACATCTGAATGGTACTTTGCCTTATTAGTGCTGTACATAATACTGACCCTTGTAAATGCTACAATCCCAATTCTGTCTGCATTTTTACCGAAGCTGGTAATTGAAAAGCTTACTTTAGGTAGTGATATTAAGGGATTGATAGGCACTATTATGGTATTTATGGGAAGTATTGCTGTGTTGACCGGAGTCAGCAAGTTTCTTACAAAATATCTATATTTTGAGAAGTTTAGTATTAACGTTCATTATCTGAAGCTTGTAGCAAACAAAGGGTTAACTACGGACTACATAAATCAGGAAAACGGAATATTTCGAAAGCTGCAAGAGGAAAGTTTCCTGTGTTGTAACGGACATTCACCCTTAACGCAAGTGTATGATGTACTACAAAGTCTCGGTACCAGTGTTTTGGGGATAGCTGTCTTTTCTGCAGTTCTTTATAAACTAAATGTAGCTGTAATACTATTTATTGTTGTGACCACTGCGGTTAGTTTCTATTTAAACAAAAGAGTTGTGAAATGGACAGACGAGCATAGCAAAGAAAGAATGAGTTATGTACAACGGCTTAATTACATTAATGCGATTTCCGGCGACGCGCGTTCTGCAAAGGATATCCGGCTTTATCCTATGGCAAAGTGGTTCTCCGATATTTATACGGATAATATGAAGGGGATTGCGGCATGGTATCACAAATTGACAAAAAAACTTTTTTCTGTGACAGCGTGTGACGGAGCATTAGGTTTATTGAGAGAAGGTATCATCTATCTGTATTTGATCTATCTTTTTATGAATAGTCAGATTTCGGTGGCAGATTTTGTACTTTATTTTGGAGTTGTCAATGGTTTTTCTGCCTGGTTAAGTGAAATATTTGCCGAAGTCTCTGTGTTGAATCAGTTAAGTACAAAGATTAATCGATTTCGGGAATATCTTGACTTCCCGGAAGAGTATCTGAGAGAAGGTGGATTGCATCCAAATCAGGATAAGTTGCCAAAGGTAATTGAGCTAAAGAATGTAAGTTTTAGATATGAAGAAAACCAGCCATATGTACTGGAAAATTTTAATCTCGCAATTAATCCGGGTGAACACCTTGCTGTAGTTGGTTTAAACGGAGCAGGAAAAACGACTTTAGTAAAGCTTATCTGTGGTCTGATTGACCCAACAGAGGGGCAGGTGCTTTACGATGGAAAATCAATTGCGGAATATGATAGAGTAGAACTTTACCGGATGTATTCTGCGGTATTTCAGCAATTTAGTATTATGCCGGTGACTGTAGAAGAAATAGTTGCAGAAGCACCTGCGGCGCAAGTGGATTCTGAACGAGTGAAGAAATGCCTGGAGCTGGCAGGAATGTGGGAACGAATCCAAAAACTACCGAATAAATTACAGAGTCAATTTGGAAGGACGATTTATGAGGACGGAGTGGAATTCTCGGGAGGTGAAACGCAAAAACTTCTACTTGCAAGGGCAATGTACAAATCCTCACCGATTATGTTGTTAGATGAGCCTACGGCAGCGTTGGATCCTATAGCTGAGAGTGAGATATATCATAAATACAATCAGATTAGCGAAGGAAAAACTACAGTATTTATTTCGCATAGGCTTGCAAGTACCAACTTTTGCAACAGGATTATCTTGATTGAAGATGGTGCTATCTGTGAAGAAGGAACGCATAGGGAGCTTCTTGACAAGAAGGGGAAATATTATAACTTATTTGAAATGCAGGCAAAGTATTATCGAGAAGAGGAGGTGGCAGAATGAAGAAAATGTCTTTTGGCGAACGAATTAGAATCACCAAAAGGGGATTTGGAATTTTGAGAAAATATTGTCCGGGTCTTTCCGAACAAAAAGCATTGTATGAGTTCATACATTCACTGCAACCTTTTATAACAATTTGGTTTTCTGCAAGGATAGTGGATGAATTGACCAATCATTGTAGGAAAGATTATATTGCTTCCTATGTGATATGTGTAATTACAATTAACTTTATATGTATCGTATTTCAAAATGTACTTTTGCATATATGTAATGAGAAAGAATCGCAAATGTGGATTTGGTTTGAAAAGGTTTTTTCAGACAAACAGATGTCATTAGATTATGATGACCTGGAAGATGTATCAATACAGAAACAGCGTCAAGAGGTGGAAGAAAATCTCTTTATGTTTGGAAATGGTCTTGCACAGCTGGTTTGGGGAACTTCTGTAATGGTGAAGGTATTTATTAATATCTTTGTTGCTCTATTAATGTCAGGCACTCTTTTTATTTCTAAAACCGGAGAGAGAATCGTGGACCATCCGATTTGGATTGTAGCAATTTTAGGCTGTATCACTTTATGCGGATTTAGTAATTATAAAGCGACAAGAAAAGAAAATAGCCTGTTTATGAAATGGTGTGATAATAGCTTATGGTTTAATAGGACATTTATGTTTTTCGGGCATGAGCTATATACAAATCTTGAGAGGGCAAAAGATGTCCGTATCTATAGGCAGGATACCCTTGCTATTAAGAAAATAGAAGAATTAGAAGCGTGGGGAAAAGCTGAAAAGAAGAATAGTTTTCATATGGCATTTTTCCCGTCAGTAGCGGGATTTATAGTAGGACTTGGTAACTGCGCGTGCTACCTGTTTGTGGCAATAAAGGCTTTTCTGGGAGCATATGGTGTAGGAAGCGTTGTTCAGTATGTATCGGTACTGACAAGATTAGGAGATGGAATCAGAGATTTGATGTTTATGGTGTCTGATAATGAACTATATTGTGCTCACCTAAAGAAGATGTATGATTACCTGGATATCCCGAATCATATGTATCAGGGCAGCCTTACAGTGGAAAAACGGGAAGATAATGAATATTACATTGAGTTTCGTAATGTTTCATTCAAATATCCAAGGACAGAGAATTATGTGCTGCGTAATGTGAATCTCAAATTCAAGATTGGAGAAAAACTTGCGGTAGTAGGTATGAACGGAAGCGGAAAGACAACATTTATAAAATTGCTCTGTCGTTTGTATGACCCAACAGAAGGAGAAATCTTATTAAATAATGTGGACATCAGGAAATATGACTATAAAGAATACATGTCCATATTTTCTGTTGTTTTTCAGGATTTTAAATTGTTTTCTTTCGGACTTGGACAAAATGTTTCAGCAAGTTTTCATTACAATGAAGAACTCGCAAAGAGGTGTTTAGAGAAGGCAGGTTTTTATGAACGCTTGCAGAGTATGAAGAAAGGATTAGAGACTTCTATCTACAAAGATTTGGACGAAGAGGGTGTAGAGATTTCCGGTGGGGAAGCACAGAAGATTGCTTTAGCGAGAGCGCTTTATAAAAATGCTCCATTTATTATTCTTGATGAACCGACAGCTGCCCTGGATCCGATTGCAGAATATGAAGTGTATTCAAAATTTAATGAGATAGTACAGGATAAGACAGCTATTTACATCAGTCACAGACTTTCATCCTGTAGGTTTTGTGATGTCATAGCAGTATTTGATGGCGGACAGATTGTGCAGAGGGGAGTTCATGATAGATTATTGCAGGATACGCATGGGAAATACTATGAGTTATGGAATGCACAGGCACAGTATTACACATAGGTTTATTTGATTCACTTAAGAGAATGTACCGAAACTATTAAAGAAGTTCAAGATAAACTAATTTGCAATTAAGAATCAGTCTTGACAAAAACGAACAAATATTCTATATTATCAACGGAGATTCTATACCAAAAAACAGAAAATGTGAATATACAAACAAAGCTCAAACTATTGCAGTTTGGGCTTTTTCCAATTTTGTAAGAAACTTGAGAACAACAATTTGCAAAAAGTCAATTAACACTTTGCGACAGATTATGGACAGAATTTTTCACAAAACTGATTGTGCAACACTAACAATTTTTTGGGGAATGTATAGTCTCGCAAAAGTAACAACATGGCAATCGAGTAGTATCGGTTGCTTTTTTGTTGCTCACTTTTAGAAATTATCGATTGCCCCGGAAGAATGATTTCTAAAAGAAACCAGATGTCAAAAGGAGGAAATGCAAAATGAAACTGTTCAAGAAACTGGCAGCAGCCGCTCTGGCAGCTGTTCTGGCCCTGTCTATGGTGGGCTGCGGTGCAGGCGGCACGGGCTCGGCACTTGATCTGAAGAACGAAGTGCTGAATGCGATCGAAGATAGCTATAACACAAAAGACAAGGTTGCGACCCACACCACTGCCATGGATGCGGCAGCAGCTAAGCTCATTGAGAAGGCTGCAGCGGATGAAGCAGCAAAAGACGAGAATGTTACGGTGAAAGACCTTCTGAGAAACAACGGTACGGGCAATTACATTACGATCTTTATGCCTTATGGTCAGCTGAGTACGGAGTTGATGCAGCAAGCCTACATTGCGGAAATGAAAGGGACACTTGAAAATGCAATCCGTTACGTTGCAAACGATGAGTACTATGCGGATCGTGATATGCTCGTTAAAATCGGCAGCCCTGTAATTGGTACGGACGATCCGATCGAGATCGGTGCAGCTACGGGTACGATCAAGGGCAAGAACTATCTGGTTCTGCTGGTGCAAAATGCAAGGGCCTGACCGACCGGCTAAAACAGAACATCGACCTGTAAATAGATTTTAGGAGGAACAAGACCATGAAATTGTTCAAAAAACTGGCGGCTGCTGCACTGGCAGCGGTTCTGGCCCTGTCCATGGTGGGCTGCGGCAATGCCAATAGCGTAAATTCTACCAAGCAGTTCATTCTGAATATGA
>ERZ779877.758-NODE-758-length-32610-cov-4.525818_pt1 | contig 32610 bp, 23 predicted proteins | sample MGYA00511556_ERZ779877 | MGnify/ENA primary metagenome ERZ779877 (study PRJEB29588, sample SAMEA2159338) | human gut metagenome | biome: human gut; feature: human-associated habitat; material: faeces | place: Denmark | collected 2008/2010 ...
TTTCTTTCGTACGGCTTGCGCCTCTTGTTTTTTGCAATCAATTTGCTATTTTTGTATGCACCTCTTGTGGAGAGGTGTATTATTTTGGTGAATTCCGGGCTTTTATGTCAGCCGCGGCGAGGTGTGACAAGGCTTTTCATTGATTCATCGGACACCGGACTTGTGCCGGAAAATTACATATAACCTAATAGCGATCTGACTTCTTTATATATAATAATGTATAGACGCGGCATAATCACGCCGTGAATATATTGAACAAAGAGTTTGTATTTGTCTGAAGATATACATAATTCCGCATGTTGAACAGACGTGATGCTTGTATAAAAACGCGAGTCGAATAAAGAATTATTAAGAAGATTGGCGGCCGTTGTTACGGTTTCATCGTCAGCGACGATGCTCCATAACAAGCGATAATGGTTCTTTCGGCACGTGCTGCCGGCCTTATCCGCCAAAAGGCTCGACCGACTTGCGTTATGTTACTTTTCATTCATTTAACAAAAAACTTAAAAAGACTGTTATGAAAATCAGATTCCAATTAAATGTCTTGGTAAATAAGAAGGACGACAACCAAGCCGATGGATATGTCACCAACGGAAACCATTCATTTGTCGCATACGTGCTAAGGGAGATTGACAATGCCCGCAACCGTGGTTCGTTCAGCACGGCAGCCAACTACAACACGGCAATCAAGTCGCTCCTCAAGTATCTTGGATGTAAGGATATAAAAGTGAAGGACATATCGCAAGAAATGCTTGAGAATTATCAGAAATGGCTGCTCAGGCGCAATGTGTCGCTCAACACCATATCGTGCTACATGCGTTCGCTGCGCTCAGTGTACAACCGTGTGACGGAAAACAGCGGAGACGTATTTGTAAAGGCCTTCACCGGCAACACGCCTACGGTGAAACGATCGCTGTCTATCACTGACATACAGCGTCTGATGATGATGAAACTGCCTTACCGGTCGCGCATTATGCTAACCCGCGACTTGTTCATCTTCAGCTTCTATTGCCAGGGAATGCCGTTCATAGACCTCGCGTTCCTGAAGAAATCACAGATTGAGGACGGAAATATAATATACCATCGTCGTAAGACCGGGCAGATAATCCACATAAAAATAGAACCATGCATGGAGAGCATAATAAAGAAATATGAGGACAAAGACCCAGTGTATGTATTTCCGATACTGAAATCGACGGATAAGAACTCGCCCTACGTGCAATATCAGAAACAGCTGTGCTACTATAATCTATCGCTGAAACGGCTCGGACGAAAGGCCGGACTGTCCCGCCCGCTCACTTCGTACGTCGCCCGCCACACGTGGGCAAGCATCGCCTTTCAGACCAATGTCGAACTGCAGACCATATCGCGCGCAATGGGACATACCAATCCAATGACCACCTTAATATATAAAGGAACTCGACAACCATTATCTCGCGACAGCCAATCGTAAGATTATCATGGCATGCAACGCTCTAACAGAAGAAATAAACGACTTTATGGAGTAAAGGAACAATGTTCCGACAAACCATAAAGGAATATAAATACCATAATATAAATAATAACGGATTAAAATATATATGATAAAGATGCATGCACGAGAGTCGTAGTACCGCATCTCTTATCATAAGACAATCATTCTACGTCAAAAAACAACGTGTGTCACACTATTCTACTCAGACAATATATTGCAGCTGTCGTGCGGATGATAAAATAAAGACATTCTGTCGGCAGCTGCGCCTTTTTGCTTTCATAATGCACGCATGTCTTCACGTATGGAATCAAACCGCACATCTCCGGACCTCATCGAAGCATAATGTTTACAATTCCGAAGTATTGAATAATTGCAAATCAGTTTCCATAAAAAACATGCAATTATTCTAAGAATTTTCATGTTTTATTCATTTCTTTGTATTAGAATGACATTTTAGGCCTGTTTTTAACATTTATAGCCAATAAAGGTTAAAAAATGTATTATTTAAAATGCAATGTTTGTTCTATATTCGAATTAATATTAATTTTGCAAACTGATGCTAAATTTAGATAATTTCTGCCACCTCTCCACAAGAGGTGCATGCAAAAATAGCAAATTGATTGCAAAAAAACAAGAGGCGCAAGCCGGACGAAAGAAACGTACAGTCAGCGCCGATATTCACAGCAAAAAGGATCGTAACCGGCAGTATTTCAGAAGCTAACGCGTCCTTGAAGCTTTCAGATTATAAGGATGACCGGGTGATGCCCGAAAAAATAATATAGCGAAAGAACATTTATTTTTAATATTTTTAATCAAATCAGGAGAGAGATTTTTATGAAAAGAAGATTGACAATGATTCTTGCCTGCCTGTTCCTCAGCATAGGAATGGCGTTGGCACAGTCTCGCTTGACTGGTCTTGTCACCTCGGCAGAGGATGGCGAACCGGTAGTGGGAGCATCTGTCAAGGCTAAGGGCCTGAACGCAGGCGCAGTGACAAATGCCGACGGAGAGTTCACAATCAACGTGCCGGTGGGCACAGAGCTCCAGGTTACTTATCTGGGCATGGTTCCCAAGACAGTCAAGGCGGCTCACAACATGCGTATCGTACTCGAATCGGACAGCCACACGCTCGAGGGCGTTGTTGTTATGGGTTACGGTTCTGCACGTAAACTCGGAACTATTGCCGGATCTGTAGAAACAGTCACATCCGACAAGCTGGCGAACCGTCCTGTTGCAAACATCGGTGACGCTCTTCAGGGACAGGTTTCCGGTCTGCAGGTATTCACATCTTCAGGTGAGCCTTCTGCAACAACTAGCATGCGTATACGTGGTGTTACATCAATATATGCGACAACAGAGCCACTGTTCATCCTTGACGGAAGTGAAATATCACAACAGACATTCCTCTCACTCAATCCGAATGATATTGAGAACATGACTGTGCTCAAGGATGCTTCTGCCACAGCCATTTACGGTTCACGTGCAGCTAATGGCGTTGTTGTTATAACATCGAAGAAAGGTAAGTTCGGCGAGGCTCCAACTGTTACAATAAACGCGCAGTACGGTTTGTCAGAACTGGCATGTGACAACATGGATATGATGAATGCCAATCAGTGGCTTGAACTTCAGGAAATAATAGACCCAACTCTTGCCAATTCAGAGGCTTTCCAAAGCCAGAAGGATTATTACAAGAGAACTGGTCTGAGCACAAACTGGAGAGATATTTTCTTCGGTAGTACAAAACCTGTGACACAGATTGATGCCAGCATCCGTGGTGGTTCAAACAACCTGTCTTATCTTGTTTCATACGGACATTATAATGCAGAGGGTATCATGGACGACTCAAGCATGCGTCGTGAGACTCTGCGTTCAAACCTTGAGGCAAATATCAACGCATGGCTGAAACTAGGAACAAACACAAACCTTGCATACACAAAGACAACAACAACTGCATTTGGAAACCAAGCCAGCAGCTTGTACAACAAATCGTTTGCAGCACGTATGTATCTGCCTACTCAGTCATACTATGACGTAATCGGTCTTGATCCGAATGATTACGCAAACAGTACATTCGAAGGATATGGCGACAGAAAATATTTCTTCGAGCAGATGAATGTTTACAACCCGTACTGGCTCTCTGAAGTTCAGCCGTCTCACGCAACACGTGTACGTCTTAATGAGAACCTTTATGTAAATATCAACCCGATAAAGGGACTGAATCTGCGTTCTGCAATAGGACTTGATGCAAATGATTACCGCACATCTTACAAAGTGTATAATACGCTTGAAATTGATCCAAATGTATTCCCGACTGGTTCTGCCGGTGAGACATTCTCACGTTTCTACCGTTGGACAGTGACAAATACAGCTGAGTACAAATTCGATTTCCTCAAAGAACATCATATGACTGTTCTTCTCGGTCAGGAATCTATGTCAAACAAGACCGAAGCTTTCGGTATCGGTGTTGACGGTCTGACAGACAACCGTATGCTCATCCCTTCAGCTGCTATTCAGAAGTATGTAAGCGTTCCTTCATACTCTTTCTCTGAAGAGGTTCGTAACTCTTGGTTCGGAATGCTCAACTATTCTTACGCAGACAAATACTTCGTTGATCTGAGTATCCGTCGTGACGGTTCTTCACTCTTCGCAGAGAACCACCGTTGGGCTACATTCGGCGCTGCCGCATTCATGTGGGATGTTACAAGAGAAAACTTCATGGAACCGACACGTAGCTGGCTCAATGATTTACAGTTCAAGATCAGTTACGGTTCTACTGGTAACTCTGGAATTTCTGCATATCAGTATCTCGGTCTTGTATCATCTACTGGTGAATACAACGGAGTTGCAGGTATAGCACCTTCTAATGTTTCAAATCCAGATCTCACATGGGAAACTGTAAAGACATTCAACGTAGGTATCACAGGTAAAGTGATCGACCGTCTAACATTCAATGTTGAATTCTATAACAAGGTTACATCCAACATGCTTGTAAATGTTCCTTATTCTTATACAACAGGTTTCTCATCACAGTGGGGTAATGTTGCTGAAATGTACAACCGTGGTATTGATTTCAATATCGGCTATGACATCATCAAGAACAAGGACTGGTATTGGAATGTAAGTGTTAACGGTAACTATAACAAAAATGAAATCACAAAACTGTTCAAGGGTGCAGACTCTTATGACGTAACAAACCTTGTACACCTCGAAGTAGGCCATCCTTATGGTGAGTTCTATTATGTTCGCTGGAGCCATGTTGATCCGCTCGATGGACGCAACGTATGGCTTGACAAAAACGGCAACGAAACAAAGGTTTATTCTGAGGACAACCGCGTGATGACCGGTAAGGGAATGATCGCTCCATGGTCAGGAGGCCTTTCAACAACTGTTTCATGGAAAGGTCTGCAGCTCGATATGCAGTTCACTGGCATGTTCGACCGTTACATGTATAATAACGAGCGCTGGTTCACAGAGAATCCTTCTTTTGCAACATCATGGAACCAGTCAACATCAATGCTTGACATCTGGCAGAAGCCGGGCGACATCACCGACCTTGCTGCAGCTGACGCAGAATATCAGTCTGATACACGTCTGCTCGAAAACGCATCGTTCGTACGTCTGAAGTTCCTGCAGCTCTCTTACACTCTGCCACAGAACTGGCTCAGCACAACTAAGATTGTAAAGGGCGCCAAGGTTTACTTCATCGGCCGCAACCTGCTTACTTTCACCGGTTATAAGGGCTACGATCCTGAGGTTGACGGATATTCAACCATAGGCGATTATCCAAATACTCGTCAGTATTCATTCGGTATCCAGTTAACATTATAATTATTAAACAAAGAAAAAATGAAAAAAATATATTTATTTCTTGCATTGGCAGCCGGAGTGCTGACATCATGTGATATGGACAAGGACCCTGTGGGCTCTCTGCCTGATGACAGTGCGCTGATCACTCCATATAACTTCCAGAGTGCCCGCACAGCACTTTACAGTGGTTTGAAGAGTTCCATTGCCGGTTCATTCTATAATGCTCCTGAGATTCAGTGTGACGGTTTTGATGCCGTAGCCGGATTCTCAAACAAACTTGGCGAATTCTACCGTTGGAATTTCACTACACAGACTTCTGACTTTTCAACAGTATATGGCAATTATCAGGCAATCATAGCACGTGCAAATTATATTATAGACAGTTACAATAAGTGTGACATGTCCAACAAGAACGTATTCCCGGATCAGGAAGATCCATATTCAGGAAACCCAGGTATGCCTGCAGTAAATGCTGCCAAGGGTGATGCTTTCTTCCTCCGTGCATACAGTATCTTTATGCTTTCGCAGTATTTCTGCGCAGACTATGATGCAACAACTGCCAATAATGAAAATACAGGTGTTTCTTATCGCCTCGACCATGCTCCGTCACCTGATGCCAGCACATATCCAGGCCGTAAGACATTGGCCGAAACTTTCATGCAGGTGAAAAACGATCTTGACAGTGCTGCCAAATACGTTACTGAAGCCGGTGCTCCACGCAGCAGCTATATCAGCACAGATGCTATCACTGCACTCCGTGCACGCATGGCACTCGCAATGGACGATTATGAGACAGCTGCAAGAGAAGCAGAAATCCTCATTACATCAGGTGTATATACACTTGCTTCAAGTGTCAATGAAATCGCTTCAATGTGGCAGAACGACAGAGCTGACGAAGCAATTCTGCAGCTCCCCACAACATCTGCTTCCGACCTGCCATTGGCAACAGGTCTGATATATCAGCCATATCAGACAGGTGCTGTACCAGACTACATTCCGACACAGACTCTTGTTGATCTTTACAGCGACAACGACTACCGTAAGCAGGTTTATTTCAACAGTGTAAATATTGTAACAAACACTGGTGGTGTAGGTACAGTTTATGCTCTGAACAAATATCTGCTCAACGGCCGTCTTTATCAGGGACTTGGTGGAGCTGAAGCAGCCAAAGGTTGTGTAGAACCTCAGGTGTTCCGTATTGCAGAAATGTATCTCATTGCAGCAGAGGCTTATGCCAACATGCCTGACGGACTTTCTACAGCTACATACTATCTCAATGAGCTGATGAGAAATCGTATCGCAGGTTTCGAGGATCGCAACTATGCAAGTGTTGAAGGCTTCATGGCCGAACTCAGAAACGAACGTACCCGCGAAATGGTGGCAGAAGGAACACGTCTGTTCGACATCAAGCGCTGGCATATAGACATGGAACGTGGTGTTCCTCAGCAGCAAGACCTTTGTATGTTGCCTGGCGAAGGAACAACAATCATGAATGTTCCTGCCGATTCACCAAGACTCACATGGCCTATACCGAAGCATGAGATCGACGTGAACAAGAAAATAGTGCAGAATCCTGGATATTGATTTCACAATTCGGGACAACACATCAATTAATATTTAAATATCAAAGCAAATGAAATATATAAAATTATTCATGCTCGTTGCCATGGCCTCGTTGTTTGCTTCCTGCTCTGATGACGAGGAATACAACAGCAATAGTGAGGTCACTGTCGGATTCGAACAGGCTACAGTGACAATGAAAGAGACTGCCGGAATATTCAATATTCCAATCAAGGTCACAGGTGCACGCAATGGTAATGTCAGCATTGTCGTTACAACCGAAGAGACTGGGGAATATCCGGCAAAGGAAAATGTGAATTATATTATCACGGACAAGACTCTCAATCTGAAGGCTGACACACTTAAATCAGATGTTATCAATGTAGAAGTAAAAGCCATCAATGATTCAGAAGTGAATGAAGACCGTACCTTCAAACTCAACATCACGACCGTAAACGGTGCACAGAAGAGCGAGACAACATCTGTACTTGTGACTCTTCGCGATGACGACGGCGAATTCTACAGCCGCTTCTCTGGCGAATGGGTAATGACTGCAAAAGAAGTTGTTGGAGAGGATGACAACAATAATCTGATACTCGCAGATTTCTCTCCTATTGTTGTTGAGATAAATGCTACATCAGATGAAACAAAACCAGAATACAACAACATTCTGACAGCATATTCTAAAGCGATGTTTGATGTCGGTGTGAAACTTGACTGCGCTTGGAACTTCAGATATTCTTACAACGAAGATACCAATAAGGGAACTTTCGCATTCATCTGCGGTGAGACTATCTCTACATACAGTGCATATCAGTGGACATGGGCAACAGATGATGGTTACAGATACACATTTGACGATGTGACAGCAGAATGGAGTCTTGACGAAGAAAAGAATCTGCCCACGACATTGAAATTCCCTGAAGGACAGTTCCTCTACTTCTATGGTGGAACGAGCGGTTCAATAGGTGCATGGGTAAGTCTGACAAACGTAACTCTTACAAGAAGATAATATGCAGATAGCATTATTTGCATAATAAACAGAAGAATAAACAGGCAGGTTGTCCGAACGGTTTCGTTCTGCGACCTGCCTGTTTTGGCTTTTCGAAAAAACAGACATAATTTCTGAAAAAACAAACTTACGCAATATGAAAAAAATATCTCTATTAATCACTTTGATCTTTGCCTTTGCTCTGAACTCATTGGCAAAGCCACGTACAGCCGAACAAATGAAGGCTGCTGCTGCCGCAGTTCTGAACACTCAGACTATGGCCAAAGGATTGAATTTCAGTGCTGCTGATGTAACACTCATCGATTCCAGATCGCAGACTGTCATTTATGGAAATGCCGGAGGATATGCTGTTGTTTCCAAAGACGACACTTTCTCACCTATACTCGGTTACAGTGATACTGCCATGAGCGACAATCCGGCACCGGCATTCCTCTGGTGGCTTGAGACAATAAACAAAAGCATGGAAAACATGCTTGCCAAAGGCACCAAGCCACAGCATGTACAACCTGCACCTGAATACAGAACATCTGTTCCGGAACTGCTCACTACACGCTGGGGACAGGACACTCCCTACAACCTGCAATGCCCGGAATACACTGTAAACAACGTAAAAGACAACTATGTTACAGGTTGTGTGGCAACAGCCATGGCGCAGATAATGAAATATCACAATTATCCTGAAAAAGGCTACGGCAAGACGATATATAGACTTAACCCCGGTGATGGTGCTACTCTTACTATTGAGGCCGACTTCGGCAATACCACATATGATTGGGCTAACATGCTCGACAGCTATATACCGGGAAGATATAATGACGAACAGGCTAATGCTGTTGCCACAATTATGTATCATTGCGGTGTGTCAGTAAGAATGAACTATGCGAAAGACGGAAGCGGTGCATTCAGCTATGATGCATGCACTGCTCTTCGCACCAATTTCCTTTACGATAAGAACATTAAACATTATTCACGCGACTTCATGCCCAATGAAGAATGGATGAACATCATTTATCGCGAGCTCAACGACAACTGTCCAATACTTTACGGTGGTGTCACCACAGCCAATGCAGGTCATGCATTTGTATTCGATGGTTACGATGCTGACGGTCTTGTGCACGTAAACTGGGGATGGAACGGAGAAAGTAACGGACACTATGATGTTGCATCGCTTAATGGATTCTCAGAAGGTCAGAATATGGTCATCATACGTCTGCCAAACGACGATCGCTTTGAAAGCCAGTATCATTCGATGTGGGGTTTGGGTTACAAACTTGTCATAACAAAGACTATCACAGCCCTGAAGGTTTCGTGTGACGCACTTTACAATATGGATGTCGACAAATTCACCGGCGAGCTGGCACTCATGGCACTTAATACAGAAACTGGTGATAAAACCAATCTTTCAACAATTTATGGTACAAACGTACTTTCTGGTATAAAATATGGATCAGGAATGAGTCTTTCCGGTGTTTCTGTACCATATACACAACTGTCTGACGGTACTTACCGCATATATCTTGCAACTAAGTCAACACTTGAGACCGACTGGCAGCCAGTACATAGCAATGAGACCATCAACAACAGCTACATTCTCGTGAAGAATGGAAGCAATGTCACACTCAGAGCTGAAAACAACTCCAACTGGACAACTGCCATCGACAACGTGCCGACAGTTGAGAAGAAAGCCGACAACCGCATCTACAGCATCGATGGCCGCTACATGGGCACAGATGCAAGTGTGCTGAAAGACGGTATCTACATCAGAAACGGAAAGAAATTCGTGAAATAAAAGCAATTGTTAATTGACAATTCTGACTAAAGAAAGCGGGCACATACACGTGTCCGCTTTTTTCATTCCGGATAAGCTACCGTACCACAGACGGCAATACGGCCTCCCCTATTCCCATACATTTGCATCCGGTTGCCTCATTGCCCGAAAAGATCTTTTTCTCCACAACCTTTTCCTGACATTCTTCCGCGCTTCTCCTCACTGCTGATATCGGCGTTTTCAAATAAAACTCCGTCAACTGACTTACAATTTTTCTTGACTTTTTTTTGACAAAATAAATTCGGAAAACAGGTGTGGAGAAATGTCATACAACATATAATAAAGACTCTTTCAGACCGGACTGCATTTTGCTATACCCCATACCGTATTCCGGAATCATTCGTCTGACGTTCCGAAAATGCCCGTTTCATGGTCTGATTCAGTCCATTATAGGGTGCGATCTGGTTCATTTCAGCCCCTGATATGGGCTTAATCGCATGCTGAAATGGTGTTTATTGCAATGTAAGGAAGTGTCTGTCGAACATAAGTTATTACTAATCAACAACTTGCAATATCCTCTTATAATTCGCGTATTTGCGGCCGAAGGAAAGTCAGTCCGCAAATATTCGTTTATTTTTCGGGGTATATCGGGAAACTCTGACCGGAAAATCAAAATCCGGTTACAATCTGAAAGTTGCACATACAGGTTAAACCCAAATCGGGCATTATACGACATACGAATTTCGTTTTATTGTCGTATAGTCTTTATGTCCTTTTTTTATTGTAGGCGCAGCGGGCTACGTCGGTATGGAGTATCGAACTGTCTGTCCGGCAAAAGAGCAGCAAGTAATACGTCGGACCGTCAACAACCGGTCATTATCAGAAAGTGCAGGTCATATGCCAACATTTTATTCATCATGTCAGATTTTTTATGTAATTTCGCACAATAACCTAAAACCTGATGAAGAAAATGGACAAGAAGATGCTGACAGCACTCATGCTGATGCTGTCGCCGGCAGTATGGGCAGCGCCGACACCACAGCCCGACAATCTGAAAGTGAATCACCTGGCAAGTCCGCTGGGAGTAGATGATGCGGCGCCGCGTCTGGAGTGGCGCACCGAAGGCATGGAGCAGTCGGCCTACGAGATAACCGTGGGCACCGACAGTGCGGCAGTGGCTTCGGGCAAAGGCTCGGCGTGGCAGAGCGGGCGCGTGGCCTCAGGGGAGCGAATGGCCGTGTATGGAGGCGAGAAGCTCAAGCCTACGACTGTATATTTCTGGCGTGTGAGCGTAAGCGACGGCAAGGGCAACACCGCCAACTCCGACGTGGCACGGTTTGAGACGGGCCTCATGGGCCGGTGGCACGGTGCATGGATAAGCGACGGTTACGACAAGAACCACCGCGCCGCGCCTTATTTCAGAAAGACATTCGACGCCACTAAAAGCATAAAGTCGGCACGTGCATACATCTCCGCGGGTGGTCTGTTCGTCCTGTCTGTGAACGGACAGCGAGTCGGCGACCATTTCCTCGATCCTGTATATACGCGCTACGACCGCCGCTGCTCCTATGTCACGTTCGACATAACGCCGCTGCTCCACAGCGGACGCAACGCTCTCGGAGTGGTGTTGGGCAACGGATGGTATAACCATCAGGCACTGGCAGTGTGGGACTTCGACCGTGCTCCGTGGCGCAACCGTCCTACTTTCTGCATGGACGTAGTGGTGACATATACCGACGGCACCACACAGACCGTGGCAACCGACCTTAGCTGGCGCACATCGGGCGGGCCGCTCATCTACAACAACATATATACGGGCGAGCACTACGACTTCAACCTCGTGCAGAAGAGTTGGGACACGCCGCAGTTTGACGACTCAAAGTGGCAGGGAGTGCGCTTCCGCAGCGCGCCGGCACCACTCGTATGGTCGCAGCAGATGGAGCCGATACGTCTGACGGAAACACACAGTGCGGTGAAGATGACGCGCCTCAACGACACCACATACGTCTATGACTTCGGCCGAAACATGGCAGGCGTGACGAGCGTCAGGGTGAAAGGCGAGAAAGGTACGCACCTGCGCATAAGCCACGGCGAGCGTCTGCATGCCGACGGAACGCTCGACCAGTCGAACATCGACGTATATTACCGTGGCGACAAACAGACAGAACCTTTCCAGACCGACATACTCACGCTGAGCGGCGGCGACGATTCCTTCTGCCCGGAGTTCAGCTATAAGGGCTTCCGCTATGTTCAGGTGAACAGCGATCGCCCCATACAGCTCGACGAGAACAGCCTCACCGCACACTTCACCCACAGCGACGTGGCCATCGCCGGAACGATAGCCTCATCCAATCCGCTGCTCGACAAGACCGTGGAGGCGGCGCGCATGGCATACATATCAAACCTCATGGGCTACCCCACCGACTGTCCGCAGCGCGAGAAAAACGGATGGACGGGCGACGGACATCTGGCCATCGAGACATCGCTATACAACTATGACGCCATAACAATATACGAGAAATGGCTCGCCGACCACCGCGACGAACAGCAGCCCAACGGCGTATTGCCCGACATCATACCTACCGACGGCTGGGGATACGGCACTGACAACGGTCTGGACTGGACAAGCACAATAGCCATAATACCGTGGAACCTGTATATGTTCTACGGCGACATACGTCCGCTTGCCGACTGCTACGACAACATGAAACGCTATGTGGACTATGTGGACAGCAACAGTCCCGAGCATCTCTCGGCATGGGGACGCGGCGACTGGGTGCCGGTGAAGACACGTTCGAACAAGGAACTCACGTCGTCCATCTATTTCTTCGCCGACGCTACCATACTCTCCAAGGCTGCGGCACTGCTCGGTCATGAGGCCGACCACAAACATTACGCACAGCTGGCTGCCGACATACGCGACGCCATAAACGCCAAATTCCTCAACCGCGAGACGGCAACCTATGCCGGAGGCTCGCAGACAGAGATGAGCCTCGCGCTGATGTGGAAGGTCGTGCCCGACGACATGGTGGCACGTGTGGCTGCCCGTCTCGCCGAGAACGTGCGTGCCAACGACTGGCACCTCGACGTGGGTGTGCACGGAGCGAAGGCAATACTGAACGCCCTGAGCGAGAACGGATATGCCGACGACGCCTACCGCATAGCCGTACAGGACACTTATCCGTCGTGGGGATGGTGGATAGTGAACGGTGCTACCACCCTGCTCGAGAACTGGGACCTCAAAGCTACGCGCGACATATCGGACAATCACATCATGTTCGGAGAGATAGGCGCATGGCCGTACAAGGGTCTCGGAGGCATATTCCCCGACGAGCGGCAGCCCGGTTTCAAGCATATCATCCTGCGCCCGAACTTCGTCAAGGGTCTGAAAAACTTCGAGGCTGTGCACACATCTCCTTACGGCGACATAGTATCGTCGTGGGTGCGCAAAGGCAAGAAAGTGATTTACACAGTGACAGTGCCGTCCAATTCCACAGCTACTCTCACCATACCGAACGCCGCTTCAGGCCAGGCGACGGTGGAACTGAAAGCAGGCACCCACTCGTTTGAGATAAAAGACAACGGCAAATACAAAACCGTGAGACTCTGACAGAATAAATATTAAACGAAGATAAAAAAAAGATAAAAATTATGAGTTTGCATCATATTTGCATTAACTTTGCATGTGATAAGCAAAAGACGGTGTATCAGGATGATGCGGACATGCTGTCATGACCTCCGCCACCGCCTTACTCTCATAAAACACAACACAAAATTAAATAAGGATAATTATGGCAAAGAAAGCTCTTTTGATGATTCTCGACGGATGGGGAATCGGCAAACATGGTGCAGGCGACGTGATTTACAACACTCCGACACCTTATCTTGACTATCTCTGCGCAGTAAGCGCACATTCACAGCTCCAGGCTTCGGGCGAGGACGTTGGTCTGCCTGACGGACAGATGGGTAACTCTGAGGTAGGACACCTCAACATCGGAGCAGGCCGCATCGTATATCAGGACCTCGTGAAGATAAACCGCGCATGCAAGGACGGTTCAATAATGAAGAACCCGGAGATAGTAAGCGCATATACCTATGCCAAGGAACACGGCAAGAAACTCCACCTCATGGGTCTTACTTCAACCGGTGGCGTACACTCATCACTCGACCATCTGTTCAAACTCATCGAGATATCAAAGGAATACGGACTTGAAAAGACTTTCGTACACTGCTTTATGGACGGTCGTGACACAGACCCGAAGAGCGGCGAAGGATTCATCAGACAGTTGCAGGATGTATGCTCTGCCAACGGCGCACACATCGCAAGCATCGTAGGACGTTTCTATGCTATGGACCGCGACAAGCGTTGGAACCGCGTGAAAGAGGCTTACGACCTGCTCGTTGAGGGTAAGGGTAAGCAGTCTGACGACATGGTCAAGGCCATGGAAGAGAGCTATGCTGACGGTGTTACCGACGAGTTCGTAAAACCGATAAACAACTCTACCGTTGACGGAACAATCGGTGAAGGCGATGTTGTAATCTTCATCAACTTCCGTAACGACCGTGCAAAGGAGCTCACACAGGTGCTCACACAGCAGGATATGCCGGAAGAAGGCATGCACACCATAAAGGATCTGCAGTACTACTGCATGACTCCGTACGACGCTTCGTTCAAGGGCGTACACATCCTCTTCCCGAAAGAGAACGTACAGGACACTCTGGGCGAGTATCTTAGCAAGCAGGGCAAGAAACAGCTCCACACTGCCGAGACAGAGAAATATGCTCACGTAACATTCTTCTTCAACGGCGGACGCGAGGCTCCGTACGAGGGTGAGGACCGCATCCTGGTTCCGTCACCGAAGGTTGCTACCTATGACCTGAAGCCGGAAATGAGCGCATACGAGGTGAAAGACAAACTGGTGGGCGCCATCAACACACAGGAGTATGACTTCATCGTCGTAAACTTCGCCAACGGCGACATGGTAGGCCACACCGGAGTTTATAATGCCATAGCCAAAGCAGTGCATGCTGTGGACAACTGCGTGAAGGATGTGATTGAAGCTGCCAAGGCAAATGACTATGAGGCAATAATCATCGCCGACCACGGCAACGCCGACAACGCAATCAACGAGGACGGAACTCCTAACACAGCTCACTCACTCAACCCGGTACCGTTCATCTATGTGACCGACAACAACAGCGCTACCGTGAAGAACGGACGCCTGGCTGACGTTGCTCCGTCTATCCTCCACATCATGGGTCTGGAGCAGCCGGCTGACATGACAGGTGAGAACCTGATTGAGGACAACAAGTAATTATTTGACATACACAAGAAAAAGCAGACTTCCATACAGCGGAAGTCTGCTTTTTTATTTATATTCAAATTTCTTGCATTATTCAATCCGAAATTTGTAATTTAGCGCCCTGTTAAGAAAGATTCGTACCGGAAGGGTACGGACGACGCACATAATACGATTGTTTTCAGAATACTAAGACACTGAAATACTCCGTGTCCGCAGGCAAGGACGCCATAACCGGACACCGAAACGAAGCAAAGAAATGCACAACGAAAAGCTTAAACGCACCGTACAGAAGTACACTCTGCGCATAGATCCGGAAAGAATAATATCGTTCGGATACAAGTCGGCAAATCCGCAAAGACAACTTGTCGTGGGATATCTGGGATACTCCATACTCGGAACGCTCGCCCTGATGCTGCCGTTTGCCACGAAAGGTGACATATCGTTCATAGACAACCTGTTCAATGCCGTGTCGGCGCTATCGACAACCGGACTTGCCACTGCCGACCTTGCCAAGGACTACACCTTCTTCGGACAGCTGGTGATACTGCTTCTAATACAGATCGGCGGTCTCGGATACATGACTCTGTCGTCGTTCATCATGCTTAGGATAACCCATCATCTGGGAAACTTCAAGAACAACATGTTCGGAGCGCAGTTCTCCTTTCCTCAGGACATGCCGAACGAAGCAATGATAAAGAACATCGTCAGGTTCGTGTTCTTCTTCGAAATAGGCGGAACGGTGCTGCTCTATCCTTATTTCGCGTGGAAGGGAATGGACCAACCGCTGTGGTCGGCGCTCTTCCACAGCGTCTCGGCGTTCTGTACCGCAGGCTTCAGCATTTACTCTGACAATCTCGTAAGCCTGCAATGCGACTATTATGCCAACATCATCATAATCGTACTGAGCTACATGGGAGCGATGGGATTCATCATGATGACCGACATTCTGCACAAGTTCACGCGCAAGAACCACCGCATTTCGTTCACAACGAAGGTGATAATATGCATCACCTGCCTGCTTTCGCTGTGGTGTACCATACATCTGTTCTTCTTCGAACCGTCGCTTCAGCACTACGATGTGGGCGACAGAATACTCATATCTCTGTTCCAGTCGATGTCGGCAATGACCACCGTGGGCTACAATACAGTGGATCTGAGCAACATGATACCTATATCCCTGCTCATCCTTTCGCTGGCAATGTATATCGGAGCATCGCCTTCGGGAACGGGCGGAGGACTGAAATCGACCACGCTATCAGCCATATATGCATACACCAAGAACAAGTTGGGACTGAGAAAAGACGTGTCGCTGATGAATCATATCATACCTGATTACCGTGTGGAATCGGCCATAACGACATTCATTTTCTACACGTTCATACTCTTCTTCGGCATATATCTCATGGCGCTTTTCGAACCGTCAGACACCGATTTCCTTAAAATCATTTTCGAGGCATCGTCGGCTCTCGCCACCGCCGGACTCACATGCGGCATCCTTTCGTCGGCAACCTTAGGGAGCAAGATAATACTCATAATACTGATGTTCATCGGACGCATCGGCGTGATTACGCTCGGCAACGTGCTGTTGATACGTTCAGTGAAGCGCAACCGCCTGAAAAAAGACGACCTCATTGTGTGACGGAGCACGCCACGAGAACGTTTCCACAAGCCCGGAAACGGTTTTCCGCGCCTCAGCAGACAGCGTGAAGTTTTGCGCTTCGGAGAAAAAATTGTATTTTTGCGCATCATACAACAACCCGTAAATATATGAACGTAAAGATAGAAGAATCGTGGCGCAGACACATCGGCGCGGAGTTTGACAAACCATACTTCGCCAACCTCACCGAGTTTGTGCGCTCCGAATACACTCATACACGGTGTTATCCGCCCGGAAGCCTCATTTTCAACGCTTTCAATCTGTGTCCGTTCGACAAGGTGAAGGTGGTTATAATCGGACAGGATCCCTATCACGAGCCCGGACAGGCGCAAGGACTGAGCTTCTCAGTGAACGACGGCGTGCCGTTTCCTCCGTCGCTCGTCAACATATTCAAGGAAATAGAGAATGACATAGGCACACCTATGCCAAAGTCGGGCGACCTCACCCGCTGGGCAAAACAGGGCGTCCTGCTGCTCAACGCCACTCTGACGGTGCGCGCCCATCAGGCCGCAAGCCATCAGCACAAAGGCTGGGAAGAGTTCACCGACGCCGCCATACAGGCACTGTCGCGCGACCGCGACCACCTCGTGTTCATCCTTTGGGGCGGATATGCGCGCTCAAAGGCGAAGCTGATAGACGCGTCGCGCCACCTCATATTGCAGTCGGTGCATCCCTCTCCGCTGTCAGCCAACCGCGGAGGATGGTTCGGCAACCATCATTTCTCGCTCTGCAACAAATATCTCGAGGCCAACGGCATGGAACCGATTAAATGGTAGGACACGCCGACGGCCGCCCTTGAAGCGGCCGGAACAGGCATTACGGCTGTCCGGATAACATCATCCTAAAAACACAAGACAATGAATATACCTCCTATAATAGAAGTGGGCGACGTGCTGGTGTCGTCGGATATAATAACAGAACGGTTCTGCTGCGACCTCGATGCGTGCAAGGGAATATGCTGCGTAGAGGGCGATGCGGGCGCGCCTGTCACCCTTGACGAGGTTGCCGGCATAGAAGACGCGCTCGACACCGTGTGGAGCGACATGTCGGCAAGCGCGCAGTCGGTAGTCGACAAACAGGGCGTGGCATACACCGACCGCGACGGCGACCTCGTGACGAGCATCGTAGATGGCAAGGACTGCGTATTCACCTGCTATGAGAACGGTTGTTGCCTCTGCGCCTTAGAGCGCGCCTACCGCAACGGAAAGACGCGGTTCTGCAAGCCTATAAGCTGCGCGCTCTACCCCATCCGCGAGAAACGGCTGGGCAACGGCGGCACGGCGCTCAACTACAACCGCTGGGACGTGTGTCGCGACGCCGTGAAGAAAGGAAAGGAAATAGACCTGCCCGTATATAAGTTTCTGCGCGAACCGCTCATCAGACGCTTCGGACAGGAGTGGTATGACGAACTGTGCACCATTGCAGATGAGCTTCGCAAACAGGGCATATCGCTCTGACAGGACATAAAAAACGACCGGTCGTCATACCGAAAATATCAATTCCACATTATCATCATCTGCCTGTCAGACGACTTGCGAACCCTTACCGCCATACCGCCCGATGCTCATTCCGACACATCGCGCCACAAATCCGGCAATGACGGCATGACTACTGCCCGACAAATAAAGCCCGACTGCCCCGCAATAAAGACCGTCCCGCAGGACTTCCGACAGACAATCGGGCATAAAAAAAGCGTCCGCTTCCGGCGGACGCTATCTTTATTTTATTGATTTTCTATATTCCAAAGGCGACATTCCCGCGTGTTCCTTAAAGTATTTGCCAAGGAACGACTGACTCGAGAAATTCATATCCTGCGTTATCTCCTTGATGGTTGCCTCGGTGTTTCGCAGACGCACGCGCAACTCGAGCATCACATAGTAGTCTATCCATTCGTTAGGAGTACGCCCGCTGACACTCTTCACCGTCTCAGAAAGATATTTAGGCGAGAGTCCGAGCTGCTCGCTGTACCAACCGACACGGCGCTCCTGACGGAATTTCTTCTCCACAATGTGTATGAAATCCATAAATATTCTCTCAGCCCTTGAGCCGACCACATTGCCCTTCTGCATACGACACACCACACTACTTATATCGTAGAGCATCGCAGCAATGAGCGACTGTATCGTCTCACGACGGAAACACAGCTTGTCATTGGTAACAGTTTCTTTTATGATGCGATAATACTCCTTGAGTCTATCGGCCTCATCCTGCTCGAGATTACAAACAGAATGGTTCTTAGCAAAAAGAAACAGCGATGATAACCCACGCATTCCCTTGATGGCCTCATCAAAGAAATTATAAGAAAAAGCCATGAGCAGGCCCTTATAGTCGGGGCTCTGCCAACAATTACTGATTGTCTGTCCTTTTCTTATTATTATGATGTCATTGGGTCGTACGCAGTGTTCGGTTGTGTCAACCGAGTAGCCACATTCGCCTTCCAGACAAAGCGACATGACCAGACACCGCATTCTGAATATATAAGAAGAATCCTTTACCCTGGCAAAATCGTCCAATAAAAAGACTTCTTTACCAAGGCTAACGCCTTCACAATCTTTTATTACCTCAGAAACCGTAACATCCTTGAATTTCTGATTGCACATAATAACAATTAATTAAATAAATACCGTGTTCTAAAACATTCAAATAACAAAGTTAAATAAAAATATGTTCACAAGCAAATGTTTTTTTAATATTATATTATCTTTGTAACACTGAATGTCATAAAAAACGAATAAATGTAACAAATAAAACATAATAGGCTTCACTACTAACAATTTAAAGCCTCTGTTAAGGGAAAAAACATAACTATATAAGGAGAAATATTTTATGATCAGAACGCTATGCTCATTCATCTTTGCCGCTTTGTGTGCCTCATGTTCGCAGGCGGCTCCTCACAGACAATTCAAAGTAAACATCACGCCCGACGGAAAGGCCAACATGATAGTGTGCCTACCCGAAAGCGACAAAGCCACCGGCCGCGCGGTGGTGGTGTGTCCCGGAGGCGGATACGAGGGACTGGCGATGGAGAATGAGGGCACCAACTGGATTCCGTTCTTCACCGACCGCGGCATTGCCTGCATGATTCTCACCTACCGTATGCCTCACGGCGACCTGACCATACCCGTGAGCGACGCCGAGAAAGCCATCACCACGGTGCGCGACAGTGCCGAGGTGTGGAACATAAATCCCTACGACGTGGGCATAATGGGCTCGTCGGCAGGCGGCCATCTTGCCTCGACGCTTGCCACACACGCGCCGATGAAGGCGCGCCCCGACTTCCAGATACTGTTCTATCCGGTGATAACCATGGACGAGAACAGGACACACGCCGGCTCGGTGCGCAGCTTCCTTGGCGAGAAAAGGCACGACCGCAAATATGTAGAGCTGTATTCCAACGAGCTGCAAGTGCGCCGTCACGTCACTCCGCCGGCTCTCATACTGCTCGCCACCGACGACACGCTGGTGCCGCCCGTGCCAAACGGCGTGGCATACTTCGCCGCTCTGCGCAACGCCGACATACCCGCCGCCATGTATGCCTACGCCGAGGGCGAGCACGGATTCGGCTCACAGACCAACTTTGTGTACCATAAACAGCTGCTGGAGGACATGACCTCGTGGCTCGACCATCTGAAAGCTCCGCGCAAGGATGCCGTGCGGGTGGCGTGCATAGGCAACAGCATCACCAACGGATGCGGCATAGACATGAGCAGCACCTACGGTTATCCGGCACGCCTGCAACAGATGTTGGGCGACGGATACAACGTAAGGAACTACGGAGTGAGCGCACGCACGCTGCTGTCTAAAGGCGACTGGCCTTACGTGAACGAACCGGAATGGACCTACGCGAAGGATTTCAGACCGGACATCGTGGTCTTAAAGCTCGGCACCAACGACAGCAAGCCGCAGAACTGGGTGCATGGCGACGAGTTCGAAGCCGACCTGCGACGCATGATAAGCCAACTGAAGGCGCTCGACACCAAGCCGGAGATTTGTCTGGCTCTGCCGATGAAGGTATGGGAAAACTCCGCGGGAATAAACGATTCCATCATCACCAACTGCATAATACCCATAATCCGCCGCGTGGCAAAGAAGGAGAAGGCGCACATAATAGACCTCCACACGCCGTTTGAGGGCGACAGAGCACTCATACAGGCCGACGGAATACATCCCAACCGCGAGGGTGCGGCGAAGATGGCAGGCATAGTTGCCGAGGAAATAAAGAAGCTGGAGAAAGACGGTAAGAAATGACAGACAGTGCCGTCTGTGCATACCTGTCCTATGTGAAGGGCTCAACGGGCTTGCGTGAATGACTCAACGGGCTTGCGCGAAAGATTCTGCGGCAAGTCCGTAAAGCCTTTCCCGAAGGACAATATATTTTCACCCGGATTCCGGTTTATTCATAAAACAGCATACAGCAGCAGGAATTTACCGCATTTATCACGCCTTACACCATTGTTTTTACAGGAAAACCGAAGGACATACTTACGATTTTTCTTGACTAAATTTTGACAAAATATTTTCGCGAAAGAGGTGTAAAGGAATATTAAATCAGTCGTTATAAAACCCGTTTCGGTACATACCGATATATGATATACCCCATAACATAGTCCGAAACCGTTCGTTTCGTTTTCCGATATTGCCCATTTCGCAGTTCGATTAAGCCCATTTCAGGGTGCGATATGGCCTATTTTGACCTCTGAAATGGGCCATTTCGCAAGTCGAAATGGTGCTTTTTGCAATGCGAAGAAATACCCTTTAAACATAAACCATTGATATTCAATGTTTTATAAAAACCGCTCATAATTCGCGTATTTGCGCCCGAAGAAAGTCAGTCCGCAAATACGCGCTTATTTTTCGGGGTATATCGGGAAACTCGGGCGGGAAAATCAAAAACCGGTTACAATCTGAAAGCTGCCCGCATCACTTTCATCTCGGAATAAGGAAACGATACTTATTAGGACTTTAATGCTCGATCGTTCTATCGAAACCGATGTCCGACGATTCATATATAGACTTTACCGCTCACTGAAAAATATTATATGATGCGGCGTGAGAGGTTTCATCTGACCACTGGAGGCATTTGGCAAGCCATTAAAAAGACTTCATCTGACCACTGATAAATAATTCGTCATACCGCAGAAAATATCTTATCATTCCGCCAATAAGTATCAACGTCCCTGCATACTCGATATTTTCTCTTTTATATATGCCTTGAACTCGTCGCTGCCCAATATCTCGATGTCGTCGTAAAGGCCGAGCACGAAGCGCCCGACAGCATGGAACGACACCACATCGGCAGCGAAAATCCAGCGCCTGCCGTCGGCGGTTATGCAACTTTCCGACGCGGGATATTCCTCTACAAGCAGATTGTGCGACAGTTGTCCAAGCCTCAGCTCCACACGCCGGCACTCCTCGCCGCTGAACATAAACACATCGGTATATACCTGCTTGTGCTCCTTCTCATACATCCAACCCACGTCCATCAGCTCCACTCCCTTCATGCGCGACACCTTGAAGGTCTTGTTCGTATGCGAACTGAGGTCGTGACAGCGCACCTCCAGTCCGTTGTTCATGAGCAGGAAGGGCTCTACCACTCTGTCGGAAACCGTAGAACTGTGAGGCGACGAGTAGCTGCAGAGCTTCACAACCCTCTTCGCGGCTATGGCATCACGAAGCGTCGCCACGTTGCGATTCATCGTTTTTCTCACCTCCGGATTGCTTACGTCCGCCAGACCATACGAGCGCGATAGCTTGGCGCGCAACGAAGCGGCGGTAGGATCCTGCTTCGACTCGCTGTCCAACAGCCTCAACAGATATTCGGCCTCGCTCTCGGTCACGGCTATGTTCTCGTGAAGGCGGCGGAAGAACGACGAGTTGCGGTCCAGCTGATAGTACGTTCCCTTCTTTATGATGCGGAACCCGCAGTCTTTCAGATAGTCGAAATAATAGTAAAGGTTGCGGCGCGTGATGCCCAGCCTTTCGGATATCTGCAAGGCCGTGAGCGGTGTCTCGTTGGTAAGCAATATGATAAGCTCCAGCTCGCGGCCGTATTTATTCATTCTCATTGCGCAAAATTTTTGGTTCGATATTTCTCCTTCGTACGGTAGTAAGTCGGCCGTAAGCTCACGGAAATGGCTCTACAGACCTTTACAGAACATCTTATGTCCTGCGCCGTGACGCCTGATCGACGGGCGCGGGATGTCAATCCGCCGGGCCTCAGACATCCCGCCACGGCGACATACGCGCTCCGCGGTCAGTCCTTGAAGTCGAGCGACAGTTCCTCGTTGCCCAGAAGATTGTAACTCATGCGGTGGTATGGCGACACGCCGTGCTCGCGTATGGCCTGGCGGTGTTTCGCCGTCGGGTATCCCTTGTTGCCTGCCCAGCCGTAGCAGGGATACTCGCGGTCGAGCTCTTTCATGTAGTCGTCGCGGAAAGTTTTTGCCAGTATGCTCGCCGCGGCAATGGCCTGATACTTGCCGTCGCCCTTCACCACGGTGGTGTAAGGCAGGTCGTGGTAAGGCACGAAGCGGTTGCCGTCCACTATTATCGCCTCCGGGCGCACCTTGAGCTGGTCGAGCGCGCGGTGCATGGCAAGGAAACTGGCTTTCAGAATGTTTATCTTGTCTATCTCGGCAGGCGTCACCACCCCCACGGCCCACGCCACGGCGTCGGCCATTATCTGCTCTCTCAGGGCATAGCGCTGATGCTCGGTGAGCTTCTTTGAGTCGTTGAGGGCACTGTTATCGTAGTCGGCAGGCAATATGACGGCGGCAGCATACACGCTGCCGGCAAGGCATCCGCGCCCCGCCTCGTCGCATCCGGCCTCGATGAGTCCTTCGTAAAAGTGTGGTTTAAGCATCTTATATCGTATCTGAATGATGTTTATGTGTATTTATAACTTTAATTAACCGTGCGTGAAAAAAGTGGAAGTGTTATTTCCAGATAATGCATTACGTTTGCAAAATCAAACAAAAAACATCCACTTTAAACGCATAACAGACAATATGGAAAAGAATATCATCCTATCACAGAGCAAGACCGATAACGTCAAAAGCCCGTCGAACCTGATCGAAACAGTATGCAAACCGTTTGAGAAACTCCGTCAATACTACTCCGATGTACTTGAGGAGGAAGTGAGCTACGGACGAATGTGGCGGCTCATCAACGCCCAACTGGCATTCGTGGCGGCCGTATTCCCGGTGGAAGCTCCGCTCACGGCGAGAGCCGTATGCACCGCGTGGCTCATCTGCGCGCTGCTCAAATGCCGTCGCTGAAGGCTCCGGCCGTCGTTGCCGGAACCGTTGTCATACGACAGGCGAAGGCATCACAGGCTCAGTCCCGGCGGACAGCTCTCCTTCGAGCTTGCCCACTCCTTGTTGGGTGTGTCGCCCATGACAAACTCCATGCGGCCGCCGGCGGCTATGTCGGCATGGTTGATGTAGCTCTTGTCATAGGGTTTGCCGTTGAGCGTGACGCTCTGTATGTATATGTTCTTGTCGGACACACCGCGCGCCACAATCGTGAACTTGCGGCCGTTGCCCATCTTTATGGTGAGCTTGGGGAACGTCGGACCGGATATGTTGTAGTATCCCGCAGCCGGACATACGGGATAGAAGCCCATGGCGGCGAAGATATACCACGCTGACATCTGCCCCGAATCGTCGTTGCCCGACAGTCCGTTGGCTCCCAGACGATACTCGGTGTTCATTATGTTGCGCACCTCGCGCTGGGTCTTCCACGGTTGTCCGGCGTAGTTGTACATGAAACTTATCTGGTGTCCGGGCTCGTTGCCGTGCCACATGCGGTTGCACGAGAACATGGAATCGAGCTTCAGGATGTACTCCTCGCGTCCGCCCATACACTCCATCATGCCATACACGTCGTGCGGAACATACCAACTGTACTGGCAGGGCGTGCCCTGGGTGATGAACGAATGGCCGCGGTCGGGTCTCTTTCCGTCCTCAAAGCGTCCGTCGGCGTGGCGTCCGTTGACATAACCCGTGCGCGGATCGAACACGTTGCGGTAGTTCTTGGAGCGCTGGAGCAGTTTCTCAGCCACGTCATCATGACCCAACGCCTTCGCAAGGCGCGCCACGCAATAGTCGTCGTAGGCATATTCGAGCGTGCGCGATGTCTGTTCCCTGCCATGATAAGCCTCTTTCACAGGATTCTCGAGAGGGATATATCCATACTTGATATAATCGTCCAGCGCGCGGCGTCCCTTGCCGTCGGCGTAGTCTTCGTACTTTTCGGGCGTTTCGAACGCCATCTTCACGAGCGCCTCATAGGCTTTATCCACATCAAAATTGCGCACTCCCTTAACATAGGCTTCGGCTATGAGCGACGCAGCATGGTCGCCTATCATCTCCTGGGTGAAGCTGTTCCAGGCCGAGAACATGGGCAACCAGCCACTCTGCTCGTATTTGTTGACAAACGACTGCATCATGTCGCCCGCCAGACGGGGCTGTAGCAGCGTGATGAGCGGATGGAGCGCGCGGAACGTATCCCACAGACTGAAGTTGTCGTAATATGTAGTGGCGGTGCGCTCGATGGTCTTTCCGCCGGCAAACGACGGATAACGGCCGTCGGCATCGCTCATGGCATTGGGACAGAAAGAGGCATGATAGAGCGAGGTGTAGAACTTGACGAGCTCCTGACGGGTGCCGCCTTCGGCCTTGACAGTGCCGAGATGGTCTTTCCAGATGCGTGTCAGGGCGGAGCGTACCTTGTTGAAGCTCCACGAAGGATTCTCCGCCTGCATGTTGTTGCGGGCGCCTTCTACGTCGCAGAACGACGAGGCCACCTTCACTATCACCTCATCTCCGGCCTTGACCTTGAAGCTAAGGTAGGCTCCTATGTTCTTGCGTCCACCGTCAGACGTGCGTCCCGCGTTTATCGTACGGCCGTCGTAAGTGCCGCAACCTACTACCTTGTTCTTCACCTGAACAAGGAAATAGCCGCTGAATCCGGCAGGCTGACCCGTGCGCAGATATATGCGGTGCACAGGATTGCAGCCTGTAACCTCGCCACGCGCCGCGTCTATGTTCACCTGTCCCTGTCCTTCGTCGCTGTTTGGAGTGATGACGAGATAGGCAGTACCGGCCTTGCGGTATTTGAAACGGAATATGCCGGTGCGCGAAGTGCCGGTCATCTCGGCCTTGATGTTGCCGCCGAAGAGCTCGACAGAGTAGTAATCGGGACGAAACACCTCGTCGAGATGGCTGAACTCCGACGCCCTGTCCTCAGGCATACACTTCAGTGTGTCGAGCAGCGGCATTATGGTCACCGTACCGAAATCCTGCGTGCTGCCTCCGCTTATGTAGTGGGAGTTACGGAATCCCTGTATGCGCGTCTTGTTGTAATAGTAAGGACTCACGCCGTGCCCCTCGGAGCTCTCGGTCTGCGCGGTCCAGAAGTTCATGCCGTAAGGCACAAGCACAGCCGGCATGCACTGCCCTAAAGGGTCGCGTCCGTGGGTGAAGTCACCGTTGTTGGCGCCCGTTCCGATGCTCGTATCGACATAAGTTATCGGGTCGCCGGCCATGACCGGCATACACACTGCGCCCGATGCCACTAAGACAAGGGCTGCTGCAAGATGTCGTAATGATTTCATTATAAAAGGTATGTATTAAAATTGTCCGTTGATTAACTCTTACAAAAATACGTGTTTTTGGCATATTACACAAAACAACAGACAAAAAAACGCCACCGGAATTGATCGGTGACGCCATGAAATGACATTTGACAGATATTATGATTATCGTCCGGAAACCACCTTGCAGGCAGTATTTCCGTTCACGTTCACAATAAACACGCCGTTGTTCGGGCGAAAAGGAATGACAACATCGCCCGATCCGTCTGCCTGACGAGAGCATAAAGTGCGGCCGGCAGCGTCATAAACATCAACGCTACGCACGCCTTCAGGCGATGAGACATACAACTTGCCGTCTGAGTGAACCGCCGTTGTCCTTGAACCGGAAACACTCTCAATGCCTGTCGGAGCGGTGACCTTGAGAGCCACACGACTTGAAATCTCCTTCATGTCGCCCGTAACGACGCACAATTCATAGTCGCCCGCAGGCAGACTGCCCACACTCGCCATGCCGCCTTCAGCCTTTACGGGAACGCTGGCGCACAGACCTGAAGTTCCGAAAACAGCCACCTGCTCGTCGCCGAAGCACGGCAGACCTTCGTAGAACACTTCAACATTGTCGGTGGAGGAATATTCCGGACAGCCGGCCTCAAGTATGACAGGCTTTCCAATAACGAAAGGAGCACGTGCGCACGACTCATAATAGCCGTCGGCATTGAAGTATCCGGCGAAATATATGCCGTCTTTCAGAGCGGAAGTGAAGTTGATTGTGCCTGCCACATTGAGCGTAAGGCTGCCTTGAGGACTGCCGCCGACGTAGGCATAAGTGGGACATTTGGAGTTGACGGGCACTACCGAACGCTCGTAAATGCCTATCCAGTCGCGATCGATGCACGGCGCGTTGTCATAGTTCACCACCACCGGCTCGCCCACTGCGTACACTTTCTTGTCTGTACTGATGGAAGGCAGCGTACTGTCGTCGCAATTATCACTGACCACAAAGTTCACACGGTCGGTTATCTCCGTATATTCACCGTCCTTGAAAAGCACGGCGAAATAGGCACCCGGCTCATCAATGGTGCACCGCCACGCGCCCGACACACCGTCGGTATAAGCATATTTATATGAAAGATCAGCCGTTCCGGGCGTCTTTCCGTAAACATATATGCCCACCCAGGCATCTGTTCCTACCGGAGCCCCGTCGTAGTTGAACACCACCTCACTGCCGGTGCGGAAGAAACGGCCGTCGAGCGACAGAGCGGCCTGCACGGCAGAGCCTGTGACGGTGAAACTTACCGGAGCGGAATAGTCAGACCACTGCAGGTTGTCGTTGCGGTTGCGGGTACGTATATAATAGGTACCATTGGGCAGCGAACCGCTCTCGAGCGACAGACTTGTGATGTCCTTGCCGGCATTTATGTCGAGCGGCATATACTTGTCGTCCACTCCGTAGAAGTCCTCACAGTTGGTAAGACGGTTGAGAACGATGTCGGTGAAATCGGCATTTCTTGAAATCTGATACTCCACAGCAGCCACATCGTCGGTCGGATTGGTCTGGGTGAAAGCATAAGGCAGACTTACTTCGCCCCCGACAGGCGCAATAACAGGCACTGCCGGAGCGCTGTTGTCACCGAGACGACGCACGAAACGATCTACAAGCACATTGTCAAGAGCCAGGCGTGAGTTGCCGATGGAATATGTCTCCACGGTCATTGTGAGCGTCGCAGGGTCGAATTCGGCTATCTGATATGTCCAGTGGTCGATGGTCTTCTGCACCTCCTCATGATTGTAATTGTCGGGAGTCTTTCCCCAAAGTTGCTCATATCCCTCAGCCGAAGTGCCCACTCCGCCACCGCTGATGATGTGATAGACGGGCACGTCGGTCATCTGTCCACGGGCGTAAAGATGGTGGTGTCCGGCATAGTTGAGCACATGCTTGGGCGTGGAAGAGAGTATAGGCATTATCTCGTTGAGCATCCACGGCGACACATCGCCCGAATATTGCTCGGCATAGAGCGGACGATGCTGCACACTTACGATGAAATCGACGTTTTCATCTACAGCTGCCGCAGCGATGACCTTGCGCACCCACATCTTCTGAGCAGCCGAAGGGTCGTCGGAATCGAGCACGACAAAGAGCGTGCGTCCCACCTGGTAGGCATAGTATGATGCCGTACCGCTGCTGATGCCCGCGTATGACAGCGTGTCGTAACGGTAATGTCCCTTATATCTGCTCAGCTCCGAATCCTCACGATACTCGTGGTTGCCCACGGCAGTCATTGTGGGAAGTGAAGGCGAAACCGACCTCGACTTGAACAGATGTACCGACTCATACAGCTCGCTTCTGCCAGCATCCACCTGGTCGCCTACGTTCATTATGAAATGTATGTTGTCCTCAAACGGCGCGTCGCCGTATTTCTCGGCCACCGTCTTGCGCGCCGCGTTGAGCATCCATTCATAGTCTGAGCGCTCGTTGCGCTGGTGGTCGCCTATCAGCAACACTCGTATCTTATCCATGGAACCCGGCAACGGCATAGTGCGGAAGCGATATGTGGCACTCGTTCCGCCCTTTCCCTCGACACGATAATAATATACAGCGTCGGGCTCAAGATTGTCTATGAGCGCAGAGTTCCAGTAGTATGTGCCGGCAATACGCTTAGAAGCGGACACCACAGATGCGTTAAGATTGCTCTCGTCGCTGCCGTATCTCACCACAGAACCGGCATCGTCAGCCGAGCTTTTCCAACTGACACACACAGAATGCGATGTAGTCATATAGATGTAAGGCACTGTCATGCGTGCCGGTTCACCCGGTTTCACGGTAAGGCGCATTGCACGATAAGTGCCGTCAGACAAAGGAACGTAGTAGATATCGGGCTGTGTACGCTCGACACCATCTATCAGTTTGCTGTCACCCTCGGTTATACTGACCTCAGAAAAACCGGTAATTGTCTTCTGCGCTACGGCAGAATGTACGGAGAACATCAGCATTAAAGCTGACACAACAACATTTCTGTTCATAATAGCATCTGGTTTTTAGTTTAAATATAATATTCCTTTATTGTCGATGGAATCGATAAATAATGCTTCACGATAGGTTTGTAGTGCCTGTATTACACCTGTGTCCATCCGGATATATACACAATCCGCACATAAAGAACACGGTGAATGACAAGAGCATCGGCAAAAAATAAAATCGCTTTTTTAAGGATTGAATATGCCATACCGCAGTATGTCTTTTGCAAAGATAGTGAAAGGTGAGCGCAAAGACAAATAAAAAAACAACGTTTTTTGAATTATGGCTTTGCCGAGCCGCATTCTGTCTTATTCAGAGATAGTGGAAGATGAGCGCAACAGAAAGATAAAAAACACGCCGGAAACACATTGTTCCGGCAAAATAAAACACATGACAATAAACGCTTTATGCCACCCGATTCTGCATAAATATGCAAAACACAAAGTAAAATATTTTGACAAAAGATTTTCTTAAAATAGAAAAGAGAGACGACAAAGTATATGATAAAACTGCATAAATATCCGTTTGTTATGCAAAAGCGGCAATATCGCTTGACGATAAAATGCCGGGCGCGATGCGATAAAGGCCATATCGGGTTGCGAAAGAGTGCATATCATCATGCGAAATGCACCATTTCAGACCATGAAATGGGCTCTTTTGGAGTGCGAAATGGGCTCTTTTGGAAAACAGAAAACATCCTTTTGAGGCACGGAACGGGTGGTATCTCCGTATATTATTGATTGTCAAGCGATTACGATTCATCTTCATAGCCGGCGTATTTGCGCCCGGAAGAGCAGTCGGTCGCAAATAATCGATTCTCGTGAAGTTGAGGTCCGGACTGCATGAATATTTATACGGGAAAACTGTATAATTATAAGTGATTTACAGACGGGCGCATAAGGCTCTGTAACGCTTGCCGGAGACTGTTAATGAACAGCCGCGCCGACAGGACCGAGGAAACAAAAAACGAGGAAAACGTCTCACGACGCCCTCCCCGTCCTACTGTTAATGTAATATGCTTATTTTACTATTATCTTACGAACTTTTCCGTCAGACATTCTCACGATGTTCACACCACGTTTCGGAGATGTGAGGCGGCGGCCGTCGATGGCGTAACGCTCGGTCTCGGTGGCCGTAGCGTCAGACCCAGTCTGGTCTATTCCGGTAGGTGTAAGCATTGCTTCGTTGGATAGACTGCTCTCGCCTGAGTCGTAAACGGCGGTCACAGTATAGACAGCATCGGGATGTCCTGCCTCGGTATCGGTGAAGCTGTTGGTGGTAACGAGCTCGTTGTTTATCTTCACATTGTTGCGATAGACATTGTATCCGAGCAGTGTCGAAGCCTCGCAACTACCGTCGTAAGGCGCATATTCGAAGTTGTCTATCATGAGCATGACAACGCGGCGTACGCAACGCACGGCAAAATAGCGCGTGCCCTCAGGCACTGTGAATGTGTATTTTGTCCATGCATCGCTCACCGCAATATGGTCGTCATCATTCAGTTTGACGAAACTGTCGTGATGATTGTCGGTGGTCGAGTAATATACGTTCATCCATTCAAGGTCGTATGTTGCAGCCTTTGCGTAGAATGTTATCGTCTGCTGACGGCCGTCAAGGCGCGGAGTGATGAGCCAGTCGTCGTTCTCGGCAGGCCAGTCAACCGACGGACAGATGAGCATCTGACGGCTGTCGTCGCTCAACGGCATGAACGCGTCGTCCATATTGCCATCAACCCATACACCGGCCTGTTCGATGTTGAATACCTGGAAGGCCATCGGTTCGCCCTCATGCTCATAAAGGTTTGGTATGCGCGGAGTAATCAAGGTTGTTGACTTGTCACCGTCGTAAACACTCCAATCACCTATATTATCTATGATGAACGGTTCATAATCCTCGAATCCATCGGTGACTGTCTGCATGTCGCCGTGTGCCACAGCTGGGATTGAGGCTGCCGCGTTCCATGTGAGCGTCGCGTTGCCCGGAACACCTGTAGCGGCAAGTCCGCTGACAACCGGCAGATCTGAGGAACGTACAGATGTATAAAGCGTATCAGAAGCGTTGTTTTCGTCGAATTCATCGGCATCATAGGTTACTATTGCCTGCCATTCGTGACTGTCGGCAACGGCATCTGCCGGTGTAGCTTTCACCGTATATGTAACGTTTACGGTATTTGCGGCCTCTACATCGGCACCGTCGGCTGTGGCTACAACCTCTCCGTCGCGCAGGAAATCTACCTTATATCCGCTTGCGACATTACCGCCACGGTTGAATACCGATACACTATATGTGACGTCATCGCCTATGCCGGCACGTTTCTTATCAACCGTGAATGATGTTACGGCAAGGTCGTTGACATATTCAGACTCGTCTATGCTTATGTTGTCAACATACATGTTGCGGTAGGCTCCGGCGTCAGACTCGGCTGTTGCGAGCAGGCCGATGTTCGCGAAAGACGCTTTCTGCTTCGGCAGATTGACTACGCACTGTGTCCATCCGTCCGAATTCTCGTTCTGATAGAACACCGCGTTGTCGATGTTCTGCCACTCACCGCCATCGAAAGATATCTGTACCTGAACGCGGTCGTTCACTTCGCCGTCCCAATCTGGGTCATACCATGGGCTGCGAGCCTTGTAGAACCAGAAACGAAGTACGGGATTTACCGCTCCGGAAAGGTCGATGAGAGGAGACACATATAGTGACTGTGCTCCGTAGTCAGCATATTTTGACTCGGCAACAATCATTCCATTGTCGCTGTCCTGCGACATTACTTCCTCAAATTCGCCCATTTCATCGTCACCGATGGTGTGCCATTCGAAGTCGGCAACAGTTCCGTCTACAAACCAAGGAACTTGTGGTTTCTGGTTGGCGAACGATTCCTTGTAAGGGAACGTAAGCGGAATACCACTCAGAACGGACGAAGAGACAACCGGTTCGCCTGTCAGTCCGGCAGCAACCGGAGTAATGGTGTATGACACGAGAGCCTGACCACGCTCCACGGGCACCTTGTCCGTATAGCTTTCACCCTTGTGTCCGGTGGCAAGAACCATTCCGTCGCGGGCAATGTTGTATGTCATATTCTCATAATCCACATATCCACCGTTGACAGAAGAAGCCGGAGCTTTCCACGTAACGGTCACGCTCTTGTCGGCATTGAGCTTTGCCACTGCGTCGGTAACGGCAACAGGAGTGTCATTTCCTACATATACTTTCTGTTCTGCAGCGGCTCCCTCGCCCTCTGCATTGGCAGCTACGACACGGTAGGTATTGAATCCGTGTGCGGGTTCGGTGTCTTTCCAAGTAAGAGCGGAACCCGGATTGACATCGCTAAATGTCTTTACGGCTGCCTCGCTATCGTTGCGGTAAATGTTTATATCCACGTTTGCAGACAGAGCCTCGTCGGTCGCCGTAACGGCAGGGG
>ERZ779877.760-NODE-760-length-32523-cov-26.002772_pt1 | contig 32523 bp, 33 predicted proteins | sample MGYA00511556_ERZ779877 | MGnify/ENA primary metagenome ERZ779877 (study PRJEB29588, sample SAMEA2159338) | human gut metagenome | biome: human gut; feature: human-associated habitat; material: faeces | place: Denmark | collected 2008/2010 ...
ATTTTGAGTATTTTATTTTGTGCAATTTTTTACGGGGTCAGTTTTGCTACAAAAAGAGGAGAACTTATACAAAACCCCGTAAATACCCCACAAAAAATCGGAGAGCCTTTTAAAAAATAAGTGTTCTAATATTCAATATCTATATCATTTAGAAATGGTTTAGAAGTTAAAAAAATATATAGATATAAATTAAAGACGAATGGCAATAAATACCAATTGTGATGCACTTGCGACCCCTTGTTTATTTTTTGCAACCCCCTTAACAATTTTGCGACCCCTATGTAAGGTGTTTATTACTATAGCCTCAGTTACCTATATTTGCCAAAGTACTCTTCTTCACCAGCTAGTCTTGCTTTCAATAATTTGTACCTGCAAGAGCGGCAGACTGTTTAGTATGTCATACGCTTTCCTTTGAATTACTATTATCGTTTAATCTTTTGAAATGTAGAATTGATAATATACAAATCGATAAAAAGAATAAGCACCAGCAAATCAATGCTATTGTCCCGCCGTTACCTTGATTAGTCGCGGGTAACGGCAAAATAGGAACAAACATACAAACAAAAAATATACCGTGTAACATTAAAAGTAATTTTAAGGCACTGTCGATTTTATCTTTCGTTTGCAGGGTTAACCCGATAAAAAAAGTAGAGATTGAAAGTAACCCATAACCCAATAAATCGAGGTTAAATAACCAACTGCCCGCAGACGTAAACGAAAAGGCTTGTAATATTATTTCGTCAACAGATTTATATAATACAGTAGTTAGTTGAGTAAAGTACACAATACTAATTATTGTGGCATAAATCACGCCTATGGAAACGCCGATTTTTGCCGCTGCGGAATATTCTTTTTGTGTAAAGCAGGAATAAGCGCAGGTTGTAGCAACCCAACCCCACGAGAGTACAGTACAAACGCCGTAACTCAAATTTTCTGTAAATATATTTTGAGCAAATAGCGCAATCACCAAGCAAATCAAAAATACTGTAACCAAATAGCATATTACGATTGAGGAAATTAAACCTATTTTTCTATTCATCTTCACCTCCGAATAATTTATCCACGATCTTATCAATTAAAATATCTCTCTGCACTTTGTCTGCAAAATCAAACTTATCTTTATAAAGTTCCTTACGCAAAAAAATACCTTGTAACCCGTGAATTAAAAAGACGGTTTTGAAAAAAACATCTTTATTTATACCTACGTTACTTGCATAAAAATAGTAGCGCGCTAATGTCTGAAAGGTATTGTCGTTTAATTGCCCTTGCATAAAATCGCTCAAAATTGATATTTTAGCAATTTCAGGATTTTCCATTAAAAAATCAACTGGTATTTTTACCGAACGCTTTAATTTTTCCATAGGCGACAATCCTTCCATATTAGGCTTTGATTGAGCAATAACATTACTGATTATTTGCTTTACGCATATATCAATCAAATTCTTTTTACTTTGAAAATGGTAATTGATAAGCGCAACGCTTACACCTGCATTTTTAACGATTTCCCTTGTAGTAACCAGTTTAATATCACCATTCTTCTCTTTTATTAAGTTAATAGTAGCCTCAATTATCTTTGCCTTTGCGTCCATTTAGCCTCCAAACTAAACAATGTTTTAATCATTGTTTAGTGTATAGAAAATTGATAGACTTTTCAACTGATTTATGTTAAAAAGGATTATTTTTTTGCTTGTGCTTAACCGCCTTGTGAGATTGTTTCGCCGCCTTGTGTTCTGATTAAGGCGGCTAAGCATATAAGCACCGCAAAAAATTAAATTAAGGCGCACCCCGCGCCGAAAGGGGCAACCGCAATGAAAAACGCAGTTATATACGCTCGTTTTAGTTCCCACTGGGCAACCCATAGTCCTCTATCTTTATCAAAATGAACACCTCGTATTCCTGAGGTATTGTTTTTATTAAGCTTCTTATCTTTCTTAATGCCACACTTCATAGTGCCATCAACTAATCCACGATCTAAAGTAGGCAGGGGTGCTCTATTTTCTTCATTCTTGCATCCACAAGAAACTGTAAGTCTTGTACTCAAATAAGTAGTCGGTACAAAACACATATTTCCATACTCGCATTTGCGCTCCCAATAGTTCTTTTTATTTTTTATAGGCAAGTCCAATAACTGTTAGTCTTCCAAATTTCTGACCTGTTAAATCTTTGCACCTAAATCTACGACAACCACATGACTTTACATGGCCGGTATGAAATTTGTTGTTATTCACTTCTATAGTGTTTCTACAGATACATTGACGCTTATAAGTTCTAATTTATCTTTCTAAAAACTCTCTTAATTTATTGTACCATCTACAATTTATCATATAACTAAAATGTCCTTCATCATCTAATATCAATAACTCTGAATTTTTAATATTATCAGAAATATATTTTGCCTCGCTTATAGGAACTATATCTTTACTTCCTCCATTTACAATTAAAGTAGGCACATTTATTTTTTCAAAATCTTCTTTATTCAATGTTTTCATATTATTATTTAATTTTTCAAACATTTCATTTGATTTCTTGCCAGGATAGTATGGAATTTTTCCCATTATTTTTGCATATAGAGGTTTTTCAATAATTCCATTTCTAGCCACTCCACTACAACAAATTAATTTTGAAATACAATCTGGATAATTAATTGCTACATTCATTGCAACAGTTGCACCACCACTGCAACCTAATAAATATGGTTTGTTAATATTTAGTTTTTTTATAAATTCATATACATCTTTTGCACTTTCTTCATAACTCAAATCACAATTTCTTTCACTTTTACCACAACATCTTCTATCAAATAAATAAACTTGATATTCTTTTGATAGTTTTTTCGCAATAAATTTCATTCCATTTGTATTTCTACTATTAGGATTTAATAATATTATTGTTTTTCCTTTTCCCAATATTTCATAATGAATTTTTATATTATTTACATCTATATCCATATTTTATTCTCCCTACAACTTGTAATTTATATAACAGCATTTTCCATTGATTTTTCTTTTGTAACTTTTTCACCTAAATAATTAGCAAGCTTTTCTGTAAAAAAGCTAAAGTAAGATACTCCGTTGTTTCTTTTATTTTGAAAATATGGCAAAAATCCCCATAGTGTTGATGGAATCCCTATTACTATTAAATATAATGGTCCAAATATAATGGATTGAATTGTATGACCATATTCGTGAACTAAAAGTCTTTTACTTAATTCTTCATCTGGTATTTTATTTTTTGTTCTTTTATCTTTCATCGGATTAGTTGTTGTAAAGACGAACATTCCCAAAGATAAACTTGAAGGAACATTTCTTTCAGTAATAATTGCACCGTGATAAAAATAATGTTTATTTTTTATATTAATTAAAAGTACTATAAATCCTAACAATGTTTGTGGCAATCCCCAAGTGCATTGAATTAATATATATATTACATTTTTCATAACTAACTCCAATCTACAACTTACTATTTATTGCTGAGATTATTATATCGTTTTATTTCAAAAAAAGGTTTGAATAGCCGTTTTTAGCGTATCAAACCATCGCTTTCAATATGGAGCTCACGGTGAGACTCGAACTCATGACCTGTTGCTTAGGAGGCAACCGCTCTATCCAACTGAGCTACGTGAGCATTTGGTGACTTCAATTACATGAAGTCAAATAAAGATAGTTGATCATTTTCTCTTAAATGATCTAAAACGTGTAACTCTTTAAGTTTTTTAAGATTCTTTTCAGAAATCTTAGCTCTATTTTTTAAATCTTCTTGTGATTCAAATGGATGAGCTTTCCTTGCTTTAACGATTTCAGAAGCACCATTTTCACCTAATCCATCTAAAACTTTAAAAGGAGGGATTAAAGCTTTGTTTTCTTTATCAACGACAAAGTTAACGGCATCACTTCTTTCAATATCAATATTTGAGAACTTATACCCTCTTTCGCACATCTCAAGAGCAAGTTGAAGAGTTTTTTCAATTTCTTCTTCTTTAACAGATAGGGCTAGCTCAACATTATTTGATCTTTTTCTAGAAGCGAATTCTTCAAGTCGAGCATGTATTGCATCAATTCCTTTAATCATTGAATCAATATCATATTGTTCACAGCGTAAACTAAAGAAAGTTGCATAAAATTCAAGAGGATAATAAACCTTATAATAAGCAACTCTTATAGCCATCATAACATAAGCACAAGCATGTCCTTTAGGGAAAAGGTATTTAATCTTAGAGCAGCTATCTATGTAATAATCAGGGACATTATGCTCTTTCATAAGTGTCACTTCTTCTGGAGAAAGTTTTTTACCTTTTCTAACTTTTTCCATAATGACAAAAGATTCATGCCCTTCAATTCCACAGCTCATAAGATAAGACATAATATCGTCTCTACACCCAATAACTCCTCTTAGATTAGTGATTCCCTTGTTAATTAAATCTTGAGCATTATTGTTCCAAACGTCTGTTCCATGAGATAAACCTGAAATAATTAAAAGATCACTGAAAGATTTTGGTTGAGTTTCTCTTAGCATTTGTCTAACAAATTGGGTCCCAAATTCTGGGAGACCTAAAGCTCCATTATCTGGTGCCATATATTTATGAGCTATTCCTAAAGCTTCATCACTAGAAAAGACAGATATAACTTTTTTATCATTTAATGGTAAGGTACGACAATCAAGATGCGTTAAATCACTCATCATCTTTAAAGCTTGTGGATCAACGTGACCTAACATATCAAGTTTTAAAATTGTGTCATGAATTGAGTGGAAATCAAAATGGGTTGTTTTCCAACTTGCATCAGTATCTCCAGCTGGATATTGAACTGGGGTAAAATCATAAACTTCATAATCGCGAGGAATAACAACAATACCACCTGGATGTTGACCAGTAGTTCTTTTTACATCTTCACAGCGATGAGCAAGCGCAGCTGTTACAGAACCTTTGATATTATTTGGATTAATCTGTAAGTTTTCAAAATATTTTCTAACATAACCATATGCAGTCTTAAATTGAACTGTTGAAATAGTTCCAGCTCTAAAAACTTTATCTTCACCAAGAAGAACTTTAGTGTATTGATGTGCAGTTGCTTGATAATCGGTAGGGAAATTTAAATCAATATCAGGTACTTTTTCAGCTTGGAAACCAAGGAAAGTTTGGAAAGGAATATTTTGTCCATCACTTTCCATTTTAGTCCCACAATCTGGACAAATCTTTTCAGGCAGATCGTATCCAGATTTAATATCCTCGCCCTTATAGAAAATAACTTTTTTACAATGAGGACATCTATAATGAGGAGGTAAAGCATTAACTTCAGTAATTTTAGCCATTGTAGCTGCAAAACTACTTCCAACTGATCCTCGACTACCAACAAGATAACCATCATCATTAGATTTTTGAACTAACTTATGGGCGATATAGTAAATAACAGAGTAACCATTTTCAATAATACCTTTAAGCTCAGTATCAAGTCGATTTTTAATAAAAACTTTTGCCTCGTCATTAGTGTCTTCAATATTTCCATATAATTCATGAGCTGTTTTATAACAAAGTTCTTTTAATAAATTCTCACAATTATCAATAGTTGGAGTAAAGAGTTTATCAGGAATTGGTTCAATAACCTCGCAAATATCAGCTATTTTGTTCGTATTTGTGATTACATATTCATGAGCTAAATTTTCTCCAAGCCAAGCGAAAGCTTCTAACATTTCATCAGTTGAACGGAAATGTTGATCAGGATTTTCAAAAAAGATTCCTAATTTTTGATTATTCAATCTATCCATTGTCATTAATGGATGACGAATCCCTCCAACTGCTTCATTTTGTACATAAACATCACGAACAATTTTATCGTCAGGATTTAAATAATGAACATCTCCTGTTGCAACAATAATTTTATTAAATTTATTAGCTGATTTAATAATATCTTGAAGTAAAACTTTTAAATTCTCTTCGTCTTTAACTTGCTTATCATTAATCAAAAAAGAATAGTTTTCAAGAGGTTGGAGTTCAATATAGTCATAATACTTTATAGCTTCATCAAGTTGCTCTTCGTTTCTATAAGCAGATTTATAAAAAACTTCACCATTAAAACAAGCACTTCCAACTAGTAAACTCTTACGATATTTAGTAAGTAAACTTCTTGGAACAAAAGGATGAGCTCCCATATGTTCAGTATGAGCAAATGAAACAATTTTATATAAATCTTTTAATCCATCACGATTTTTGACTAAAACTGTTGCATGATACCCACCTCTATAATGCTTTAAAGCGATTTGGGGAATTTCTAATTCTTCTAAATCTTTAAGCATCTCTTTATGGAAATCTTTAATTAAGATATTTCTTAAAGCCATCCAACAATTAGCTAAAACTTCAGCATCGTAATCAGCTCTATGGGCGCTTTCACTATCGTAATCAACTTCAAGACGTTTTGCTAAAGCTCCTAATCTATGAGCTTGCTTGTCAGGATAGATAAATCTAGATAAAGCAAGTGTATCAATTGCAGGTTGCTTAAATTCACCAAAGCCATTTACCTTCATGGCTTCTTTTATCATGTTATAGTCGAATTCAAAGTTATGAGCGATGATAACTGAATCGCCAAAAAATTCAAGAATTTGTGGTAAAACTTCTTTAATAGTTGGCTTATCTTTTACCATTTCGTTCGTAATATTTGTTAATTTTTCAACGTTTTCTGGTATCTCCATTTCAGGATTAATTAAGATATCTAAACGGTCAATAACGAGGCCATTTTTAATCTTAACCGCGCCAAACTCAGTTATTTTATCATATTTAATACTTAAACCAGTTGATTCAAGATCGAAACAAACATAAGTTGCATCATTTAAAGCAATCTCGCCAGAATTAACTGCTCCTTTAAAATAGTCATCAATTAAATAAAGTTCGCAACCATAAAGCAATTTAATTCCATTGTCTTTGGCAGCTTTTTGCGCTTCAGGATAAGCTTGAACAACTCCATGATCAGTTAAAGCAATTGCTTTATGTCCCATGTGTTTAGCAAGTTTACAATAATCCGATATACTACTAACTCCATCCATATCACTCATTTTTGAGTGTAAATGAAGCTCAACTCTTTTTTCTTCGCTCTTATCTTCACGCATTGGATCAGGAGGTAAAGGATAAAAATAATGCCCTAAAACATATAAATTTTTACCAAAACGGTCTAAACCAACCTTCCCTTTTATTCTAATGTTCATGCCTTCTTTAATAGATGCAAAAGTTTCAGCAGGCATACTTCTTTTATTAGAAATCAAGGTAACATAGATTGCTCCGTTACTATTATTTTTATCAGCAACACCGATACTTAAAATAGTGTTTCCATTTTTAGAAGTGCGAGGATCTTTCTTTTCAAATACATAACCATTAAAATCAACGGCTCCACTATTAGAGTCTATTTGATCAATTGGAGTAAAAACATAATCGCCTCTTTTAAACATATCTTTTTGAGCGCGTTCATAAAGCATGTCTTGATAATTCTTTTCAATTTCTTTTAAAGCTTTTTCTCCAGCTTCTTCATCTATCTGCTTATTTTCTGCTTCAATGATTTCTTTTGTATATTTAATAGGCTTTTCCTCATTAAGTGTAACTTCCCCATCTTCCCAAGGAAGTTTTTCTTCTTTTACATTTAAATCAACTTTAATCTTTGAAGGATAAGAAAGAAATTCAAGAAGCATTTTTAAATCTTTTTCATGCTTAGAAAAATGCTCTTTATCTAATTCCTCATTAAAATGAATTATGATTTCATCATTTGTTAAGTCAAATCCAGCACAGCTAAATTCAACAAATTCTTGATTAAGATACCACTCACAAATTAAAGAATAGACATCATTTTTATTAGGCTTGCTTTCATAAATAAAATTAAATTCATAGGTATAACTTGTAATATTTCTTAAGCCATTTAAAAAGCGGTCTAATAATGAAAAAGACCAAGGTGATTTTTTCTTAATTGAAAAAATAAATCGATTTGGAAAATATTTACTTTTCGTAATCGATTCAAAATCTAAATCAAAGTCATTATAGTCTTCAATTCCAATTGAAGATAAAAAACGAATCGTTCTTTCTTGCATTTTTAAAACACCATGAATATATCTTTAACAAGCACAACAATCATGAGTAGCATTAAAAGACCAAGTCCAACAAAAGACATAATTGTTTTAAACTTGGTAGGAATTTCCCATTCAACAAAACCTTTTTCGGTTTTATCTTTTTTACCAATTGTTAAATTTACATCTTTATTTGTCGTCACTACATCTACTGCTAATTCATTTTCTTTGGCGTTTTCAGTTAATTCAAGTGGTTTATCATTAATTTTTTCTTCTTTGATTTTTTGACTTGCTTTATATTTGGCCTTTCTTACTCCATTTACTGAGCCTTCTACAATTTCAACAAGAATTTGCCATCCATCTAGACCAGGGAAAGGAAGAAGATTAAATAAGGCAAGGTTAACACTAAGTGTTCCCCAGGTATTTAAATAAGCATAAAAAGGATTATTCTGTAAGATATCAGTAGTTTGAGAAAAAATAGCTAGCGGACCACCTAATTGATCCCAGCCTTGGCCAATAAATAAACTGCCTAAAGCTTTGGCAATTAAGGTTGTTGATTGAGCCCAGTCTTCTCCAGCGACTGCAAAAGATTGCCAGCCATACCAATATTCATATTTATAAAAACTGACATTTAAAGGAAGAAAAGCGCTGCCATCACTTTCTAAGGAGATTTCACAAGGAAATAATTTTAATGTTTTATTAGCATCGTCTTCTCTTTCATATTCAATACTTTGATCAGGATTAGTTATTTTAATATCGCTTGTTGCATTTGCAAAATAAGCTTCAAACTTAAATTTATTACCACTTGTTTCTGAAGAGTGTGTATAGCGAATTGGCTCTCCATTTTCATTAAAAGAAGGAGCACAATATTTACTGCCTTCAACTATTGGCTCACCACTTGTTTCATAAAGAAAAATATTTTTAGAAATATCAGTGTTATTTACACCTCCAGCCAAAGAATAAGATAAACTTGCAATATATTTTTTACCGCTTTCATCTCCTTCAATAGTAAAACTCCCTTCATTTAAAATATGTAAAGCTTCACTTTCTGTAGGATTAGATAAATTCTTATCACCTGCTACATAAAAAGTTCCATCACGATAATAAAAATTTGCTGGTACAAGTTGATCGTTATCAGTAAAACTTGTTTCGCTAACTAAAGATACAATTCCAGGATTTTCCCCAACTTCATACCAAGAATTGGCCATAATTTGTGGAAAACAAGAAGCTGAAATAAAAAAGATTAAATAAGCTAAAACAAAATTCATTATTATACCAGCTGACATAATAATGACTCTTTTATATCTAGCGACTCCAATTAAAGTTCTTTCTTTTGTAACAACAATACCTTCAGGAACGCTTTCTTCATCATCTTCACCAAGCATTGAAACATAACCGCCAAGTGGTAAAACACCAATTGAAAAAGTTGTTTCCCATTTTTCTCTTTTAATTTTTACAATTTTTGGTCCAAAACCGATTGAAAAATCAGTGCAGTAAACTTTAAAAGATTTAGCCGCAATAAAATGTCCAAATTCATGGATTGTTACAAGAACACCTAAAGCTATAAAAAATAAAACTAGAGATAAAAGGGTGTTCCAATTAAATGAAAGTAAAACGTTAAATTGCATCTTTTAATATATATTCCTTTGTAAGTTTTCTAACTTCTTGATCTGTCTTAATTAAATCTTCAACAGTTGGGTGTTCTTTAAAAATAAACACTTTCATAATTCTATCAAGAATTGTCTTTATAGTCATATATTTAATTTGATGATTTAAAAAAGCATTAACCAATTCTTCATTGGCTGCATTTAACGCCGCTCCATAATTACCGCCTTTTTTAAGACATTCCCAGGCATAATTAATTAAAGGGAATTTTTTAAAATCCATCTTAAAAAATTCGTATTTATCGTAAGTATTGATTTCAACATCATTAAAACCATCTAAATTATCAGGTTTTCCTTCGTTTAAAGCATAATAAATTGGAAAGCGCATATCGCTAGGACCAACTTGAAGATAAATATCTCCATTTTTATAGCGGACCATTGAATGAACATGACTTTTTCGATCGACAATTGGCTCGATTTTACTACCATCTACATTAAATAAATAATGCGCTTCAATAACTTCAAAACACTTATTCATCATAGTAGAACTATCAATTGTTATCTTTTTACCCATTGACCAAGTTGGGTGTTTTAAGGCCTCTTCTGGAGTAATTTTCTCAAATTCTTTTTCATCTAAAAAGAAAAAAGGACCTCCACTTGCTGTAATTAATATCTTATCAATATCTTCGATTTTTTTATTATAAAGACATTTAGCAATAGCAACATGCTCTGAATCAATTGGATAAAGTTTTCCTTTTCCTTCTTTTAAAAGAGAGTTTACAATGTCTCCTCCAACAACCAAGCTTTCCTTATTTGATAAGCATAAAATCTTATTATTTTTTAAAGCTTCTAGAGTTGGTAAAAATCCAACAAAACCAATTAAAGCATTAACTACCATATCCGATGGACATTCTTTAATTATTTGAATCAATCCATCATCTCCAAAATAAAAGTGTTTTGTAGGATATTTATTTTTAAAATATTGATAATCTTTTTCATTTTTTAAACAAAAATAATCAAGATTTGCAGCTTTTTTAATTAATTCTTCAACAATTTCAATTCTATTTCCAACTGAAATACCACGTAAAGAAAAACGCGTATTATATTTATCTATTACATCAATTGTTTGTCTTCCAATTGATCCACTTGCCCCAAGTAATAAAACTTCTTTCATGAAATTAATATATACCAGTTGACATAAAATTCCAGTTCTTTGACATTACTTCAATAAAAAGTGACATCATAATAGAAACAATTAAAATTGAATCTAAACGATCTAAAATGCCTCCATGACTTCTTAAAGCGGTACCAAAATCTTTGATTTTGTAATATCTTTTTATAGCCGAGAATATTAAATCTCCAAAAACTGCACAAAGAGGAATCAATAAAGATAAAATAATTATGTTATAGAAATGATTAATATCAAGAATACCTGCAATAATTGGAACATTGCATAAGTCTAAAACTAAAGCAAATAAACCACTACAAACAAAAGAAATAATAATTCCACCAAAAAGACCTTCATAAGTTTTTTTAGGAGAAATACGAGGACTCATTTTATGTTTTCCAAATAAGACTCCAATAAAATAAGCTCCAACATCATTCATACAGGCTCCAATTAACATATATAAGATAAGTAAAAATGATTGACCATATCTAAATTCTAAAGGCGCACTATAATAAGTGTAAGTTTCTCCACCAGTTAAAAAACTAGAGTAAGTAAATGGGCAATATCTTAAATAAAGTATTGATTGAAAGCCAACTGAAACAATAAAAAGCATTGTTACAAAATAGAATGCATCATGTATTGAAAAGTTTTTATCAATAATTACGTTTAAAAAGAAAAATGCCATGCAGATAAAAAAGGAAGTCAAAGAAATACGAGGTCCATTAAACTGCGATGAAAGATCAAATACAAAACCTTCAGGATGTTGACCTAATTCAACCAGATTATTTTTAACGATAACCCAGTAAATTAAAATAAACATCATTAAATAGGAAAAAATATAAATTAAATTAGAAAACTTATGTTCAATTGATTGAGGTGCTTTGATAATTTCGTGACACGCAATTGAGCTAGCTAAAAGAATTAAAATAGCAAAAACGTAATTACCTAAAACAATACAAGGAACACAAACAAGCACCAAAAAGATACCAACCAAAATTCTATTTTTCATAGAATTTTTAGTATCTAAATTAAGATTATTCATGTAATGTTGTCTTTTAGTAGATAATTTGACATCTTGTGGCTCACTAATTGGAGCATCACTTACATTACTTTCACTATCTTTATTTTCTTTTTCAATATCAGCCATTTTTTCTTTTATATAGACATAATTTCGCTGTCTTTTTCCTTGATAATTTCGTCAACTGTTTTAACAAATTGATCGGTTAATTTTTGGATAGCTTCTTCTTCTTTTTTAAGTGTATCTTCTGTGTAAGATTCATCTTTTTTAATTTTGTCCATTGCATCACGACGAATATTACGAATAGCAACTTTGCATTCTTCGCCATAGCCTTTAGCTTTTTTACCAAGTTCTTTTCTTCTATCTTCTGTTAAAGCAGGAATGATTAATCTAATTTGCTTTCCATCAACGATTGGATTAATGCCGATTTCACTAGAATTAATAGCAGCGACAATGCTTTTAATATCTCCAGCATCATAAGGCATAATTAAAAGTTGTCTTGGTTCAGGTACTTTAACTGCTGCAATTTGATTAACAAGCATCTTTTCGCCATAATAATCACAATAAAGATTATCTAATAGAGCCGCGTTTGCTCTTCCAGTTCTTAAAGTATTAAGATTTGTTTTTAAAGAATCGATTGATTTTTCCATCTTTTCTTTTAATTCGTCTAAAATATCCATATTTTACTCCTTTGTTATAGTTGTACCAAGATCATCACCTTTAATAACCTTGATAAAATTATCCATATCTTCCATAGAAAATACTCTTGTTGCAATGTCACTTTCTTTTAAAAGTTCAATGGCTTCTTTATCCATCACTTTTAAATTATTCTTTAAAACATCACTATAAGATATATTTTTAATAAATTTTGCATTCTTGTCTTTATTTGGGTCAGCAGTGTAAACTCCATCAACTCCATTTTTACCAGCAAGAATAACATCTGCATTCATTTCAAGTGCTCTTTTAGCAACAGTAGTATCTGTTGTGATTTGTGGGCGACCTAATCCGCCGGCAAATAAAACAACAACTCCTTTATTGAAAGCCTCTTTTGCTCTATTTAAATCGTATTTTGGTGCAACATCTTCTAAAGCAAGAGAACTCATTAAAAGATTTTCAACACCTAATTTATTTAAAATGCTAGAAACTGCTTTTAAATTAATTATTGTGCCAGTCATTCCCATATAATCGCCATCGATTGTATTGATTCCAGCTTCTTCTGCAATTCTTCCTCTAAAAATATTTCCGGCGCCACAAACTACACCAACTTTAATATTATTTTGTATTAAAGTTTTGATTAATCCGCCGATATCATTAAGTTTTTTGGCATCCAAAATTAATCTATTAGAATTGTCTTCTAAAGCTTCACCACTTATTTTAAGGATGACTTTGTTATACTTAAAATTACTCATATCAAAATTATATCAAAAACTAATAATAAAGAGTGCAAAATTCATTAAAAATTGCATAAATCTGCAATTTTTAAAAAGTCCGCCCTTTGCAAGAGCGGACCCTATTTTTTAAAAATTAGTTAGCTTGTTTAGCAACTTCTTCGGCAAAATTCTCTTGTCTTTTTTCAATACCTTCACCAACTTGGTAACGGATGAATTTAACAACTGAATTACCTTTTTCTTTTAAAGCTTGAGCAACTGTCTTTTCAGGATCAAGTAAGTAAGATTGTTCATCTAAAACAGATTCAGAGAAGAATTTGTTAACTTTACCTTCAACAATTTTCTTTAAAGCAACTTCTGGTTTTCCAGCGAGTTTTGGATCGTTTTTGCAAGCTTCAATTTGAATGTTCTTTTCGTTTTCGATTTGAGCAGCTGGGATGTCGCTAAAATGGACAAATTTAGGATTGTTTGCAGCAATATGCATAGCTAATCCTTTGCCAAGTTCAGCATCATCTTTAGCAAGTAAAACTAAAACGCCAATTTTACCACCCATATGAATATAGGAATAAACTTTTTCTTCGCCTTTTGGTTCGACAATTTCAAATCTTCTAAAGCTTAATTTTTCTCCAAGTTTAACTGTTGCATCTGTAAAAAGTGGAGCTGTTTTTTCAACTGCTTCTTCAACTGTTTTGCAGTTTTCTTTTAAAACAGTTTCAGCACAAGCATTGACTAAATCTCTAAATGGATCTGCTTTTGAAACGAAGTCTGTTTCACAGTTAACTTCAACAATAGAAGCTTTTCCGCATTTTTCACAATTATGAACTAAAACTAAACCTTCAGCAGCAATTCTGTCAGCTTTTTTAGCTTGTTTAGCAATACCTTTTTCTCTTAACCAATCGCAAGCTTTATCAACATCATTTTCACAAGCAGCGAGTGCATTTTTACAATCCATAATGCCTGCGCCTGTTCTATCACGTAAAATTTTAATTAATTCAACATTAACTGCCATATTTTACCTCCAAATTAAGCAGCTTTTGTTTCAGCTACTTTTTCAGTTTTTTCGACTTTTTTGTTATCAACGCTTTGTTGTTGTTGAGCAGCTTGTTGTTTTGCAAGGAAACTTTCTCTTCTTAATCTTTCTTTTTCGAGTTTTTCTCTTTGCATTTCTCTTCTTGCAGCAAGTCTTAAAGCGTTTTCTCTATCAGCTTGTCTGATAGCATCTTTCATTGTTAAAGCTTCGCCTTCATCTTTTGTATAAGCAACTTCAGCAATACCGCCTTTAGCTTCAACAATAGCATCATTTAAGATTCCAATGATGAGTTTAACAGATTTTGTTGCATCATCATTTCCTGGAATTACAAAATCAATTCCATCTGGATCACAGTTTGTATCACAAATTGCAAAAACAGGGATGTTTAATTTATTTGCTTCTCTAACAGCGTTATATTCAACTGTTGGATCAACAACGATTAAAGCGTTAGGAATCTTTCTCATTTCCTTGATACCTTCAAGGTTTCTAGCGAGTTTATCTTTTTCTTTATTTAAAGCGATAACTTCTTTTTTAGGAAGTTTTTCCCAAGAACCATCTTCTTGAGCACTTTCTAAATCTTTTAATCTTCTAATTCTTGTTTGAATAGTTTTGAAGTTTGTTAAGATACCGCCTAACCATCTATTTGTAATGTAGAAAGATCCACTTCTTTCAGCTTCTTCTTTAACGATTTCTTTAACGTTTTCTTTAGTTCCAACAATAAGAACTTTTCCACCTTCTAAAACGATGTTTTCAAGCTTTTTATAAGCTTCTGTTAAAGCATCTTTTGATTTGTTTAAATCGATGATGTAGATACCATTTCTACCGCAATAGATATATGGTTTCATTTTTGGATTCCATCTTTTTGTTTGATGGCCGTAATGAACTCCAGCTTCTAATAATTTTCTTAATGTAACGACTTCAGCATTTTCATCATGAACGATTGTTTCCATGATATTTGCTTCTTCTTTAACTTCCTCTACTTTTTCTTCGCTGAGGTTAGCGACTGTTTTTTCTTCTGCCATTTTGGCTACCTCCAATTTGTTAAAACCTCCATTACTTCTAACCTTTTCCCTGAAAAATATCAGACTCGGATAAGGAATCCATAATGTGTGTATTCTTTTGCCTGCGCAAAAGTCTATTTATTTTATCTTAAATAGAAGCAAAATTCAATATTAAGAAAAAATGAATTTTTGGTCCAAAATTGGGCTTTTTGACCATAAAAATTGACTCTATAAACAAGTAACTTTTATTTATTTGCATTTTCTTCGCCTTTACTTGTCTTACTTTCGTTTGTTTGAGGAAAAAACTCATCGTATTGATTCTTTAAATTTTCTTTAGAAACATGAGTATAAATTTGTGTTGTGTTGATTGAAGAATGTCCTAAAAGCTCTTGAATTATTCTTAAATCAGCTCCATTTTCTAATAAACTTGTAGCAAAAGAATGTCTTAAAGCATGAGGGTGAAGATTAAATCCTAAAGTTAATCCAGTCTTTTTCACAATGGAATGCATAATATATTCAAGGCCTCTTGTTGTTAATTTGGCCCCTTTTGAATTTAAGAAAAAATATTGAGAGCGAGCATTAGCGATTTTTTCAAGCTCCTTTCTTAAATTTCTTCCATAGTCTAATAGATAAGTTTTAGCACTTTCAGAAAAAGGGACTACTCTTTCTTTGCCACCTTTGCCCTTAATTAAAAGAGTACGATTAGGAAAATCGATTTGAGTTATTGTTAAAGAAACAACTTCGCTACAACGTAAACCACTACAATACATTAATTCAAGTAAAGCTTGATCACGGCTTGCTAAAGGATCTTTTCTTGCTTTATTTGATTCTAATAACTTTTGAATTTGTGAAGCATATAAAACATCTGGATTTTTATTACGTTTTTTAGGAGAAACAATAGACACAAATGGATTAGAAGAGATGTATTGTTTTCCAAGTAAAAACTTAAAAAATTTTCTAAGCGAACAAATTCTTCTAGCTAAACTTCTTTCAGTTTCTAAATTACCTCGATAAGTGGTATGTTCTAATCTTTCACTCATCCAATTTCTAATAATTGCTTTATCAACATCTTTAACATTAAAGCCTTCCTTGTTAAGAAAACTCATAAAAAGATTGACATCAAAAATATAGGATTTAATCGTATTTTGCGATAAATTTAATTCAAAACGTAAATAATTATAAAATTCTTGAACGTAATCAGTTTCCATTAGTGTACCTTTTAAAATCACTAATTGCTTTTAAAGCACGTTCTCTTACTATCTCTTTTTGATCTTTATTAGCTTTATAAACGATTCCAAAATTAGCATTCATTGGTGAAAAATTATTAGCACCTGTATGAGTAATATAGCGAGTTAAAGAACCTAAAATCGAATAAAAAGATAATTCTTTAAATTCTTTCTTTTCAAGTCTTTGATAAAGATAATAAGCAGCAAGTAGCCCAGTCGCTGCACTTTCAACATACCCTTCTACACCACTTAATTGACCAGCAATAAATACATTTTTTGCTTTTTTCATACTTAAATCAGAATTCAAAACTTTTGGTGCAAAAACATAGGAATTTCGATGCATCAAACCATAACGAGCAAAACGGGCATTTTCTAAACCTGGAATCAAAGAAAAAACTCTTTTTTGTTCAGGGTATGTTAAATTTGTTTGAAAACCAACCATATTATAAAAATCACCAATTAAATCATCTTGTCTTAATTGGACAACTGCATAAAATTCTTCACCATTATGTTCTAACCCTTTAGGTTTAAGAGGACCAAAGCGTAAGGTGTCAATGCCTCTTGAGGCAATAACTTCAACTGGAAGGCAGCCTTCAAAATAGTCAGTATCAAAATCATGAAGCGGTGCTTTTTTAGCATTAATTAATTCGTTATAGAATTTAAAATACTCTTCTTTGTTCATTGGACAATTGATATAACCTTCTTCTTTTTGATTATATCTGCCCTTAATGAAGACCTTATTAAAATCGATTGAATCTTTGTATATTATTGGAGCACTAGCGTCAAAAAAACTTGAAGATTTTTCATTTGATAAACGATTAATTTCACTCAATAAGGTTTCATCAGTTAATGGACCAGTGCAAATTAAAGTATATCCATCATTAACATCGATTCTTTCAATGTTTTCATAATGGATTTTAATGTTCTTATTTTCTTTAATTTTCTTTGTGATATATTCAGCAAATATAGTTCGATCAACCGCTAAAGAGTCTCCTCCTGGGACTTCACTTACCTTACTTGCTTCCATCATTAAAGAATCTAAAAGAGCAATCTCTTCTTTTAAAATGCCACAAGCATTATCACTTTTTTTGCTCTTTAAAGAGTTAGAACAAACAAGTTCTCCAAATAAATCAGTATGGTGAGCAGGCGATTTTGCATTTGGTCTTTTTTCATATAAGTCGACAAAATATCCATGATTTGCAAGGAAATTTGCGGCTTCTACTCCGGCTAGACCTGCTCCAATTACTTTAATTTTTGGTTTCATTTTTTCTCTTTTTATAAGGCTCTACGTGTGTACAATTTGGATAGTTTGAACATCCCCAGAATTTTCCTTTACGAGAATATTTTACTACCATTTTTGCTCCACAATCAGGACAAAATTTTTCTTCGTCTTCAACTTCTTGATTTAATGATTCAACATATCGACAAGATGGATAATTTGAACAGCCAATAAATTCTTGACCTCTTTTATTTTTACGTATAACTAAAGGTGAACCACAATTTGGGCAAACTCTTCCAGTTTCTTTTGGCTGTTCTTTTTCTTCTTTTTTAACATAATGACAAGTTGGATAATTCGAACATCCAATAAACTCACCATGCTTTCCACTTTTATAAACAAGATCTCCTCCACATAAAGGACACTTTTCACCTGTTGGTTTTAAAGGTTCTTTATACATGATTTCTTTAACTTCATCAAAGTGTTCAATAAATGGATAATAAAAATCTTTAATAACTTGAAGTTCTGAAGCTTCACCAATTGAAATCTTATCAAGATTTGTTTCCATTTCAGCTGTATATTCAGTATTCATCAAATCTTTAAAATATTTATTTAAAACATTACTTGTTAAAATACCTTGTTCAGTAGGCACAAGTACTCCTTTTTCACTTGTTACGTATTTTCTTGCAAGGAGAGTTTGAATTGTAGCTGAATAAGTTGATGGTCGACCAATTCCTTTTTCTTCCATGAGCTTAACGATTTTTGCTTCGCTATATCTTGCTGGAGGTTTTGTAAAGTTTTGCTCAACATTTACATCGACTAAATCATAACTAGTTCCCTTTTCAAATTTAGGTAAAATGCTTGTTTCGTTATCATCATATTTAATGACATTATAACCATCAAAAATAACTCTATTACCTTTAAGTTCTAGTTCCAAATGTGAGTTTTTAAAACAAATTGTTGTAACTTCTAATACTTTATTAGCCATTAAAGAAGCTAAAGTTCTTTCATAAATCATTTTATAAAGTTTATAAACGTGGTCTTTAACAAATGGTTTTACTTTAACTGGTGTTAATTCTAAGTTAGTTGGACGAATAGCTTCATGGGCATCTTGAGCGCCTTTAACATCTTTTACACTCTTTTGGCCTTTATAATATTTTTCACCATATTTATTAATGATGTATTCTTTTGCTTGAGAAATGAAAATATCACTTAACTTAGTACTATCAGTTCTAATATAAGTAATTAAACCAACAAGGTTTCCATCGATTTCAATACCTTCATAAAGTTGTTGTGCTAAAAATGTGGTTTCTTTAGTCTTAAAACCATATTTAGTAAAAGCGTCTTGTTGTAAGGTCGAAGTTCTATAAGGTTCTTTAGAAGAAACTACTCTTTGAGTTTCGCTAATTGAATCAACAAAAACTTTTTCATTACAAAATTCTAAAACCCTGTCCGCTTCTTCTTTATTTGAAATCTTAGCTTCTGCTCCATCAATTTTTGTAAGGTTTAATTTGTATTTTTTATCGTTATGTTCAATTGAGGAGTCAAGAGTCCAATATTCTTCACTTTTAAATTCATTAATTTCTTTTTCATGTTCAACAATCATTTTTAAAGTGACGCTTTGAACTCGACCTGCGCTTTGACTTCTAATCTTTGATTTTAAAAGAGCAGATAATTTAAAGCCGATAATACGATCAATGATTCTTCTAGTTTCTTGAGAATGGACAAGATTTAAATCAATTGTTCGTGGCTCTTCAATTGCATGAGTAATGCTTTCTTTAGTGATTTCATGAAATTCAAGTCTCTTAGTTGATTCGATAGGTAGTTTTAAAACAGTTGCTAAATGCCAAGCGATTGCTTCTCCTTCTCTATCAGGGTCGGTTGCAAGAATTACTTCATCACTTTTCTTTTTCAAATCTTGTAAATGCTTTACGATTTCTTTTTTATCTTCATCAATAACATAGGTTGGTTTAAAATCGTTTTCTACATCAACTCCAAAACCGCCTTTACCTGATATGGCTAAATCGCGTATATGTCCGACACTTGCTTCAACAACATAGTCTTCTCCTAGATAATGACCAATAGTTTTACTTTTTGTAGGTGATTCAACAATAACAAGCTTCATTTATATTTTCTCCGCTTGATAAATATAAAATCACTTTATTATTTTGTCAAAGTAAATATTTTGCCTATTTCCCTCTAATATATCTTATATATTAGAATTTATTTCATTTCTAAAATATTTGTTTTTAAATATCTGCCAGTTTGTTTCGCTAGCCGGAGAATGAATAATAACTTTCTTCCTTTCTTCACCAGGATGGGACCTTGGTAAGATTTGAATCAAGATTATATTATCGTCACAATATTTAATTTTACGAACATTATCAAAATCATTATTTGTTAAATCTTTTTTATACATTTGATAAACAATCATTGCCTAATTTATTTCCTCCCTATTTCATCTAATATATCGGCAGCACTTTCAATTAAAGTAGCTCCTTCTCTTATTAGCTTATTACATAAGCTCTTCACATTTCGTGGATAAGGGATGCAGCCAACGGTTTTTCCTGCTTGTAAAGCATAATTTACAGTCACTGAACTCCCACTTCGATCATAAGCTTCACCAATTAAAAGAAATTGAGCAATTGAAGCAACTATCCTGTTTCTAAAGAGAAAGTGATCAGGCTTTGGCTTAAGGGACGAGGGATATTCACTAATTATTAAGCCTCCTTCATCTATTATCCTTTTATATAGCCATTCATTTTCACTAGGATAAACATAATCTATCCCATTACCTAAAACAGCAATTGTTTTAAGCCCATAATCAAGAGCCGCTTCATGGGCTTCTCGATCGATGCCTTTGGCAAGTCCACTTACAATTACAAAATCTTTAGGAAGCTCTCTAACTATTGAGCGAACACTTTTTGCACCATATTCTGAATTTTCTCTAGTCCCAACTATCCCTAAATAACGATGGTTTTCTCGATTTGTTAATAAAGATAAATCTCCTTTATAAAAGATAACAACCGGCGGACAATTAAGCTCGTTAAGGAAAAAACGCGGATAATCCTTATGAGTTACGTAAATATAATCAGTTGTAATTTTTTCATTATAATTACGAATTTCTTCTTCAGTTAACTCTTCTTTACTAGTTAATGCTTTATAAACCTTATCCCATTCACCATCATGTTTATAGCAAAGTGCTCCTAATACATTTTTTGCATTAAATAACATTAATAAAAAACTCCTTTCACATATATAAAGGAGTTAACGAAGGAAAAATTAAAAAAATCTTTTAAAAATTTTTCTAATTCATCTTTATTGTCTTTTGATGATTATTAAAAGTTTCTTTTCTTATAAATTAAATCAGTCATTTCTTTATTTAAAATTAAAATATTTTGTAGCTAAATTTATAAAAAAGCCTGCAAATTAAATGTTTTTTAATAGTATTAACTAGTCCAGTATGCTTTTCCCCAATTTTCAAAATCCCACTTTGGGTCATAATTATTGCATTCATAATCAATGTAATAAATTAAATCATCTTTTATATTTACAATAAAATTAGTTGGATAATAATCGATATTTAAGTTATGAGAGTAAAGTAAAGGAAGGAATTCACTTAATTGATCAATATATTTTTGAACGTTTTCTTTTTTATCAACTAAAGTTTTTATTGTTTCTCCTTCAATATATTCTTTAATAATTATTTCCTCATCTTTATCAAAAGAAATCATTTTCGGAATTCTTATACCAGTTTTTAATAAACGCTCATAATCGTTAAGTTCAGCTTCAATCTTATTTCCAAATTGATAATAAGAACATGGCTCATGATGAATCTTTTTTAAAACAAAATAAGTAGAGTTATTTTTTACTAAATAGGAATAACCGCCTTTCCCATGACCTAATAATTTTATAATTTCATAAGAAACGTTATTTATAGTAAGAGTATCTCCTTCTTTAAATGGCTCCATAAATTCTCCTAAAAGTGATTATTTTTAATTATTCTTAGTTTTTTCTTTTATCATCGACTTAATTGGTTCATAAGTTTCACGATGAAATCCTTTAATTATTCCAAATTTTTTTATGGCTTCAATATGTTTTTTTGTTCCATATCCTTTATGGGAAATAAAACCATATTGAGGATATTTTTTATCCATTTCTTCAAGCATATGGTCTCGAGTAACTTTAGCTATTATGCTAGCTGCGGCGATTGATTCAGCTTTAGCATCCCCTTTAATAATTGGAACAACTTCTACTTTTTGATTTTCAAGCTTCATTGCATCGGTAAGTATTAAATCATAACTAATATTAATCTGATTAATCGCTTTACTCATCGCCTCTTTAGTTGCTTGATAAATATTAATCTCATCAATTCGTTTTGCATCAACTATTCCAACTCCATAAGCTAAAGCATCATTAATAATTTCTTGATAAGCGATTTCTCTTTTCTTTTCAGTTAATTTTTTTGAATCATTAATATGCTCATTATGATAACCTTTTGGAAGAATGCAGGCTGCTGCAACAACTGGACCACATAAAGGTCCTCGCCCCGCTTCATCAACTCCTACTATCACTTTTACTTTTTCACTATAATATTCTTTTTCTAAATCAAGCATTAAAAATTCCCTCGATCTAAAGTAATTTTTGCTATAACTCCATTTCTAAAATCATTTAAAAACTTGAGTTTTGCGCTTTCTTCGTTTAAAACTCCATCTTTTAATAAAGGAATAAATTTAGAAGCAATTATTTTAATAACTTCAAGGTGGTCTAATTTTTCCTTATCAAAATCTCCATTATTTTCTTGTAGATAAGAAAGAAGTTCAGAAAGATAATATTTCTTTAAAAAGTTAACACCATATTCAATTAAAGTATCTAAAGGTAGAATTTCTTGTCTAATAGAGCCTAATAAAGCTAACTTAATCGATTCCTCTTCTTTTTCAAAGCGAGGCGTTAAAATCCCTGGAGTATCCATTAAAAAATACTCTTTTGATATTTTTATCCAATTAACTGAACGTGTTACGCCTGGCTTATTAGCTGTCTCTAAACGTTTTTTACCTATTAATTGATTAATAATTGTTGATTTACCAACATTGGGAATTCCAACAATCATCCCTTTATAAATAGAATTTTTAATCCCACGATTTAAATTTTTAATTCTTTTACTTTCAGTAAGATAAGCAAGTTGCTTAGTTAAAATATTTTGTAAACCTATTTTTGAATTTAAAGCAATACATCTAACATTCTCTTTAGAGTAATAATTAATCCAATAAGAAGTTAAATTAGGATCAGCTAAATCTTCTTTATTAATTAAATATAGTTTTGGCTTTCCACTAAAAACTTTAATTAAATAATCATTAGCACTAGAAAAAGGGGCTCTTGCATCTAAAACAATCACGACAAAATCAATCATTTTAAGATATTCTTCAATTTTGACATAAGCTTTTTTCATATGTCCCGGAAACCAGTTGATATTTGTCTGCTTCTTTTCCATGATTACACCTTTCTCTCATTAAATGTTTTAACTTTAAATTGTCTATTTCCGTGAATAATTATAGAAAAAAGGTGGAGATAATTCCACCTTCTAGTCACATCATCAATTTTAATAAATTTATTTATAAATAAGTTATTTTTTAAGAACTTCTTTAATTCTTGCGGATTTACCACTTCTTTCACGAAGATAGAAAATCTTGCTTCTTCTTACTCTACCAATCTTTAATACTTCAACGCTAACAACGTTTGGTGAATGAACTCCAAAAATTCTTTCAACGCCAATTTTATCGGACATTTTACGAACCATGAAAGTTTCTCCAACACCATGTCCACGTCTTTCAATAACAACACCTTCAAAAGCTTGAATTCTTGTTTTACCGCCTTCAACGATTCTAACGTTAACTCTTACAGTATCGCCAGCTTTAAATGAAGGGAAATCTGTTCTTAATTGAGTTGCTTGAACTTCTTTAATTAAGTTTGTATTCATTTTAATTTCCTCCTATCAATTCGTTCTATAAAATGTTCTTATAAAGTGACTATTTACATTGGAACACTTGAAGCACTAAATGTGCCTAAAAATAATATCAAGACTTGAATTAAAAATCAATGGTTATTTTTCTTCAAGATGTTAAGTAAATTTACTTGACACTTACTATGCTTTCCATTAAGATATTTGAGCAAAGGAGATTTTTATTATGGCAGTAAAGATTAGATTAGCTCGTGAAGGTAGAACTCACTTACCATTTTATAGAATCGTTGTTGCTGACAGCAGATATACAAGAGATGGTAGATATCTTGAAAATTTAGGCACCTATGATCCTAAAAAAGGTATCGCAAACGCAAATTTAAATGAAGAATTAACATTAAAATGGTTAACTGCTGGTGCTCAATATTCCGACACTATTAAAGGCATTTTAACTGCAAAAGGTTTAATTGCTAAAGCTAAAGAAGAAAAAGCTAAAACAGCAGTCAAAAAAGCTAAAGTCGTTTCTACAAAATCCGTTAAAGAGGCTAAATAACAATGGATTATAAAAACTTAATTCGCACAATTGTTGACTCATTTGTTTCCAATCCAGAATCTATTCTTATTAGAGAAATCAATGACGAAAACAAAAATAGTGATTTAACTTTCTTAATTTGTGCTCCTAGCGACGATATTGCTAGATTAATTGGCAAAAAAGGCTGTATCGCTAATTCAATTAGAGATATCGTCTCAATCGCTGGCAAGCTCGAAGGTAAAAAGGTTTTTATTAAGTTTGAATCATTTGAAGGTGAAAATGAAAAGGCTGGAGAATAATCTCCTTCCTTTTTTATATCTAATTAAGCAATATGAAAGAATATTTATTAGTTTGTAAAGTATTAAAACCATTAGGACTTAATGGGGAAATGAAGGTATATTCTTATACTACTTTTAAAAATATTAGATATAAAAAAGGAAATGCCTTATATATTAAAGACAATAACGAATATAAAGCTTTAACTATTAAAAGTCATTATTCAAAAGGCGGTAATATTGAAGTTATCTCTTTTAAGGATTATGAAGATATCAACTTAATCGCTCCATTTATTGGACAAGAATTGTATGCTTTAAAAGATGAAAAGCTATTAAACAAAAATGAATTTTATTATTCTGATTTAATAAATTTAAAAGTTTTAGACGAAGATAATAATGAGCTTGGAAAAGTTATTTCTGTTGAAGAATTTCCTGCTCAAATTACTCTTAAAATTTCAAAAAACCTTGCAAAAACTCACTTTTTTGTTCCTTTTAATGATTTTTTTGTTAAGAAGGTTGATCTTGAAAATAAAGAAATCATCATTCATTTAATTGAAGGATTAACTGATTAATGATTTTTAAAGTATTAACTCTTTTCCCTGAAATGTTTGAAGGAGTTTTAAACTCTTCAATTTTAAAAAGGGCAATTGGAAAAAATTTAATCGAAGTTAAACTAATTAATATTCGCGATTACACTAAAGATAAATATAACCGTACAGACACTCCTCCAATTGGTGGCGGAGCTGGTTTGATTATGAAGTGTCAACCAATTATCGATGCTTTAAAAGATAATATAACCCCTTCTACTCATAAAATCTTACTTTCTCCACGCGGAAAGCAATATAACCAACTAAAAGCCAAAGAACTCGCCCAAAATTACGATGACATCTTAATTTTGTGTGGTCATTATGAAGGCATTGATGAAAGAGTTTATCCTTATTTTGATGAAATTATTTCAATTGGCGATTATATATTAACTGGAGGAGAAATCGCTTCTTTAGCTATTATCGATTCAGTCTCCCGTCTTCTTGATGGAGTAATTAAAGAAGAAAGCATTCAAGAAGAGAGTTTTGAAAATAACTTATTAGAATATCCTCAATATACTGAACCATATGAATTTGAAGGATCAAAAGTTCCTGATATTTTATATTCTGGAAATCATAATGCAATTTCAAAATGGCGTAAAAAAGAATCTTTACGCCTAACAAAAAAATATCGTGAAGACTTATTTTCCACTTTAATATTTTCTAAAGAAGAAGAAAAACTTCTTGAAGAATTAGAAAGTGGCGAAACCCCAAAATGGGAAAATGAAGCTATTCTTAAAGGCCATAAATTTATTAAAAACAAATAATTTTGTTAAAAACCTTGCAAATCTTAAGTATTTTAGAAAAAAAGCTCTTGTCCTTATAAATAAACAAGAGCTGTTTTATATTTAAAAAGGCATTTTCCCATTCATTCCAGAAGGGAAATTAAACTTACCGTTTTTTCCTCTCATTTGTTTCATCATCAATTTCATTTGATCGTATTTTTTAATTACCTTATTTACATCAGCGTTAGTTTTTCCACTTCCATTAGCAATTCTTACTTTACGAGAATTCTTTAAAATTTCAGGATGTGCTCTTTCTTCAGGTGTCATTGAATTTATGATAACTTCAAAGTTTTTCATCTCTTTTTCGGCTGCACTAAGTTGAGCATCGTTTACTTTTGGCATTCCAGGAATTAATTTTAATAATCCTCCAAGTGATCCAAGCTTTTGGACTTGTTTCATTTGTTTTAACATATCGTCAAGTGTGAAGTTTCCTTCTACCATCTTCTTAACACTTTTTTTAGCGTCTTTCTCATCAATATTTTCACTAACCTTATCAATAAGAGTTAAAACATCACCCATTCCAAGAATTCTTTCAGCCATTCTATCAGGGTGGAAAATATCTAAATCAGATATTTTTTCACCAGTTCCGATAAATTTAATTGGGACTCCAGTTACATGAGCAATAGATAAAGCTGCACCACCTCTTGAATCACCATCCATCTTCGACATGATGGCACCAGTTAATTTCAAATCCTCATTAAATTTTTTAGCGACATTAACCGAATCTTGACCAGCCATTGCATCAGTTAAAAGTAAAATTTCATCAGGTTCAACTTTACCTTTTATATTTTTAAGTTCATCCATTAAGGCTTCATCAATTTGTAATCGGCCAGCAGTATCAATAATTAAAACATCATAATGGTCATTAAAAGCGGCTTCTTTAGCTTTAAGCGCGATATTTACAGGATTTTCTTTAGTACCTAAATTAATTAAAGGAACATTTATTTGTTTTGCAATTTGGTCAAGTTGATCAATTGCGGCAGGACGATATACGTCACAAGCAGCAAGTAAAACTTTTTTATTAAGTTTATTTTTCATTAAATAAGCTAATTTACCAGCCGTTGTAGTTTTACCACTACCTTGTAAACCAACGAGTAAAATAACTGTAGGTTTATTTTTGTTATAAGTTAATTCACAGCTATCGCTTCCAAGAAGTTGAACAAGTTCATCGCGGACAATCTTGATGACCATCTCGCTTGGATTTAGCTTATCAAAAACTTTTTCACCAATTGCTTTTTCTTTAACCCCATTAACAAAATCACGAACAACTTTGTAATTTACATCTGCTTCAAGAAGAGCTATACGCACTTCTTTTAGCATTTCATCCATGTTTTTTTCGCTTAAATGAGATTCACCTTTAATTTTTTTAATTACTTTTGAAAATTTCTCTGTTAAAGCTTCAAATGCCATATAACACCTCGTCAATTAATTTTTGTTTTTCTTCTTCTTTTAATGATGATTTTTCAATATCTGCGACTAGTTTTTGATTTTTTTCATGTAATCTTAATTTATTTTCATAATCATTAAGTTTTTTAATTGAATGTTCAATTGTATCTAAAACTGCTGCGCGCGAAATTTTAAGTTCATCAGAAATTTCTTTTAAAGAAAGATTGTAAGAGTAATATTTTTCCATAATACTCTTTTGCTTTTCGGTTAATAATTCTTTATATAAATCAAAAAGAGTATTAATGTATTCAACTTTTTCTAATTCATTCATCTTTAATCAAACTTGAGCAGAGCCCATATAAATATTTATCTAAATCAAATTCTTCTAAATCAGAATCTTTTTCACCAAGTCCAATAAATCTTACAGGAATTCCTAATTCTTCTCTTATTGCAAGAATAATTCCACCTTTTGAAGTGCCATCCATCTTAGTAATGACAATTCCAGTAACATTAATTAATTCTTTAAAAGCCTTCGCTTGTAAAACTCCATTTTGTCCAGTTGTCGCATCAATTACTAAAAAACACTCTGGAGCAAGATTAGTCAATTTAGTAACAACGTTATATATTTTTCTTAGCTCTTCCATTAAGTTTTTCTTATTTTGGAGTCTTCCAGCGGTATCAATAATTACTAAATCAAATTCTTCTTCAATTCCTTTTTTGGTGCCTTTATAAGCAACACTTGCTGGATCTTCATTTTCTTCCCCAGTAACAATTGGAATATTTAATCGATTAGCCCAAACCGTTAATTGCTCTTTAGCACCAGCTCTAAAAGTATCTGCGGCAACAAGCATTACTTTTTTACCTTTTTCTAGATAACGCTTAGCAAGTTTAGCAATAGTTGTCGTTTTGCCAACGCCATTTACACCAGTCATAAGTAAAACAACTGGTTTATGATCAAAAGTTAACTCATTTTTAATGTCTTCGCCTTCTTTTAAATAATTTAAAAACATTCGGTCAACGAGCATCTCATTAATCTCTTTTGGCTCAGTTATATTGTTTTCTTTTGTATATTCAAGTAAGTTTTCAATAGTATTAATAGTAAAAGAAACGCCACAATCGGCTTCAATTAAAATTTCTTCAAGCTCTTCAAAATATTCTTGATTGGCGCTTTTATATCTTTTAGCTAATTCATCAAGTTTATTAGAAAAATTTTTACGAGATTTTTCTAATCCTGCATTATATTTTTGAAGAGATTCCTCCTCCTTTTTATTTTCAGGAGTAAGTTCAACCTTTTCTTCTTTCTTTTTACCAAATTTATCTTTTAAAAACTTAAATAAACCCATACTTATTCCTTAACTTAAATTGCTTTTTTATTTAATGCATCTTTAGCAGCTTCTTGTTCGGCGATTTTTTTACTGCGACCTTCGCCTCGGCCTAAAACAATTCCATTAAAACTAACTTCTGCAAAAAATACGCGGTTATGTGGTGGTCCTTTTTCAAAAACTATTTTATATGAAACAGATTCGCGATATTCAGCTTGCATTGCTTCTTGAAGAATTGATTTATAATCTTTAACTTCATCAAGCGTGAAATTTTTAACATCATCTTGATAAATCATTTCAATGAAATGACGAGCAAATTCGATTCCTTTATCAAGATAAACCGCTCCAATTACTGCCTCAAAAACGTCTTCTAAAATTGATTGATTATTCATAACTTCTTGAGGTGTTAAGCTTTTACCGGCGCGAATATAATCTGGATATCCTTCTTTTCGAGCAAGTTTTGCAAGGTATTCGCTTTGAACAAGATAACTTTTGGCCTTTGTCAAAGCTCCTTCAAGCATGTCAGGATGTTCTTTAAAGAGCATTGAAGCAATAACAAAACCTAAAACGCTATCACCCATAAATTCTAATCTTTCATAATCATGATGATGAGTTTTTGCATCACTATTAAAAGATGAATGGGTAAAAGCCATTTCATATAAATCTTTACGTTTTGTTTCAATTTGAAATTTTGTTAAAAAATCCTCAACTGATTTCACTTAGAAAGTTCCTCTTTAAACTTATTAACAATATCAACACTAACTAATTTATAGCCATTTTCTAAAGCACTTAAAAATGATTGAACATCGCTACTTCCATGAGCCTTAATAACAACGCCATTTACACCCATAAGCAAAGCGCCACCTACATTTTTATAATCCATTTTTTCTTTCATTTGACTGATTCCTTTTTTTGAAAAAAGATAACCAATCATTGAAAAAATATTACGTTTAAAGGCATCTTTTAGCATGCTTGACATCGCTTTAGCAGTGCCTTCAACAGCTTTTAAATAAATATTTCCACTATATCCATCAGCGACTAAAACATCAATATTACCATATAAAGGATCGCGTGCTTCAATATTACCTTTAAAATTAATTAATTCACATTCTTTTAAAAGTGGATAGGCCTCTTTACCAAGTGGTGAGCCCTTTTCCTCTTCAGTTCCATTTGATAAAAGATAGACGCTTGGATTTTTACTTTGATAAATAATTGAATAATAAATTGAGCCCATAACTGCAAATTGAACAAGTTCTTCTTTAGTATTTGCATTATTTGCTCCTAAATCACAAACAACAAACTTTTTCTTTTCTTTGATAGTTGGAAAAGAAGTAATTAAACAAGGTCTTGTAATACCAGGAATTCTTTTAATTTTAAATATTGCTGCGCTTAATAAAGCCCCTGTACTACCAGCACTAATTAAAGCATCACACCCATTTTTTAAATAGGTGTCGATTGCAACCATTAAACTTGATTCTTTCTCTTTTAAGGCTGTTAAAGGATCAACATCCATTTTTAAAACCGTTTTTGATTCAACAAGATGAACATTATTAAAAGAGTTAAATTCAGCTAATGGAGCTAATTCTCCAACTAGAAAAAACTCTACATCTTTATGTCTTTTAATAAATTCTTTGGTGGCACCAATTGTCGCTTTTAAGCCATTATCGCCACCCATCATATCAATAACAAATTTCATAAATAATGCTCCTTTAATAGGAAAAAATCCCTAAGTTAAGGGATTTTATTCAACACCAATAATGTAAGAATAAACCGGTTGTTTCCCAATTCTTACATCTGCATCACAATCTTTGAATTCATTTTCAATAAATTCTTCAACTTTTGCTTTTTCTTCATCAGTTGCAACATCTTCACCTAAAAGAACTGTAATAACAGAACTATCTTCATCAACCATTCCTTTAAGTAAAGCTTTTAAAGCATCAAATTTATCTTTGTGACAAGAAAGAATATCTTTGCTATTTAAAATAGCCATATATTCATCTTTTTTGACACTTACACCATTAATTTCAGTATCTTTAATAGCAAAAGTAACTTGACCAGATTTAACTGTAGATAAAGCTTCATTCATTACTTTTTCATTATCTTCTAATGATAAATCTGGATTAAAATTCATGGCTGAAACAACGCCTTGCATAATTGTTTTGCTAGGAATAACAACAACATTTGTTTTTCCTTTTAAAACATCTTTTACTTGGTTTGCTGCCATAATAATATTGCTATTATTTGGAAGTATATAAATATTTTTAGCGTTAGCTTTTTCAATGACGGTTAAAAAATCATTGGTTGAAGGATTCATGGTTTGGCCGCCACTTACAATATAATCAACTCCAACTTCCTTAAAGAGTTCATTTATTCCTTCTCCACTAGAAGTTGCAACAATTGCATATTCTTTAGCAGGATCTTTTTCAGCTTTTGGTGCTGCAAGAGGAGCTTTATTAAGTTCGCTTGCAGCCATATGTGGGCCGTTTCCACTTTTTTCATTAAATAAAATTTCATTATGTTGTTCAGTCATGTTTTCACATTTTAACTTAACAAATTCACCAAATTGTTGAGCATAATTGAAAATATCACCAGGTTTTAAGGTGTGAACATGTACTTTTACTAAATCATCATCTTGAACAACAACAAGAGAATTTCCATGTGCATTCAATACACTTGTAAATCTATTTTTATTAAAAACTTTCTTATTTTCACTTGGTCCTAAGCGAAGGATAAACTCAGTACAATAGCCAAATTCTTCATTTTCATCGCTTGCTGCAACTTGTGCTTGACCTGTTGCACTAACGGCTTCAGCTTCATGACGATTAATAACATAACCACCAATTGCACTTTGCATACCTTCCAAAATTTTAATCAGACCAGCGCCGCCACTATCAACAACACCAACTTCTTTTAAAACTGGTAATAAATTTGGAGTACGAGAAAGTGAAGCTTGAGCTTCTTTAAGTAAAATATCAAAAGCTTCTTCAATGCTCATTTTAGAAGTTGCAAGTTCTAAAAGTTTTGCGCTTGATTCTCTAATAACTGTTAAAATAGTACCTTCAACAGGTTTTAAAACAGCTTTATAGGCAACTTTACGCCCATTATCGAAAGCTTCAGCAAGTCCAAGAGCATCAATTTTTGTTTTTCCGACTAAACTTTCAGAAAAACCTCTGAAAATTTGGCTTGTAATAACACCAGAATTACCTCTAGCCCCCATAAGTAATCCACGAGAGAAAACTTTTGCAATATCAGCTAAATTCTCATCGTTACGATTAGCGACTTCCTTCATGCCGCTAGTCATAGTGAGATTCATATTCATACCTGTATCACCATCAGGTACAGGGAAAACATTTAAAGCATCAACTTCAGGATAATGATTATAAAGGTTGTTAGAACCACTAATAACCATCATCTTAAAAACTTTTCCATCTATATATTTCATATAAAATCCTCAATTAATCTTTAAATTAACATTAAAGGTCACGTAATTCTTCTACATAAACATTAATTTTAGAAAAAAGTTGACCATATTTTTTAGTTAAAACATAGGAAATTCGTTTGCTAACTTCGTTAACAATTTCAGTAATTTTTACTCCATAAGCGCAAATTAAATGAACATCAACGTTAAATTTATCTTTTTCTTTGGTGACGTTAACACCTTCAACATAATTTTCTTTTTTTAAAATAATTAATTTTTCTTTAATTGTTTTTGCGTTTGTTAAACCGACAACGCCATAACATTCTGAACAAGTTTCGCCAACTAAATTAGCAACATCTTTAACACTTAATGAAATTTTAATACTTTTTTCGTTTTTCTTTTCCATAACTTCATCCTAAAATGTGCAATTATTATATCATAATAAACGTCTTTCTTAAATACGTTTATGGCTACGAATTAGTTCAAAAAAGGTCTTTTTCGCTGATTTTTTTGTCTTTTTCAACAAAAAAAGCCCGGCAACGTGTTATTCTTGCATTTCTGCTACCTTCACCACTGC
>ERZ779877.766-NODE-766-length-32448-cov-4.905226_pt1 | contig 32448 bp, 30 predicted proteins | sample MGYA00511556_ERZ779877 | MGnify/ENA primary metagenome ERZ779877 (study PRJEB29588, sample SAMEA2159338) | human gut metagenome | biome: human gut; feature: human-associated habitat; material: faeces | place: Denmark | collected 2008/2010 ...
ATTGTTAATAAACAAATAAACCAATGCCGGCAAAGCCATAATGTATAGTGGCAAAAGCTTTTTTATTTTTTTTAATCTTTTATACATACCAGGCTCCTTTGAATAGAAAGGTCAGTTGTGTTATACCTCTGACCTTTCCGAGAAACTTTACTTATTTTGTTGCCGCCCACTCGTCTAACTGCCGCTGCTTTTCTGCAATAACAGTATCAATCCCTGCATCCTTCAGTGCCTGTCGGAATTTCGGTAAATTTTCATCAGGATCGATTACTCCATTCTCCAGAGGCAGACGATACTCATCCATTACTGCCTGTACAGCCGCCGCTTCTGCCTTCACAGGAGTGGTGTCAAACACAAATCCCAGCGCTTTAGATTTAATTGCATTATCATTAAATTCCTCATATTTTTCATTTAAATCTTCGGGATCCGTATTCCAAATATAACTCAGATAACGATTTCCAAAAGCGTAAGTTGCACTCAGAGTATAGCCGGATGTTTCTCCAGTTACACCGTCCGGATAAGTAATCCACTTTTCGCTTCCTTTTACATGCTGATAGTGTGTACCTTCAATACCCCATACCAACGCATTATATACTTCTGCATCACTATAAAGCAGATTGACAAACTCCAACACTTTTTCAGGATTCTTACAGCTGACAGGGATCGACTGAATAACAGCTCCAACCGTTTGTGTATTTCCAAAAGCCGGATTTACAATTGCTGTACTGCATGGAATACCTGTCATATTGGTGCTGTCTGTAGGCACACCCGGATGAATCAGGGACATTGTGGATGCCACTTTTCCTGTTTTGAAATAAGCTACTCCTGTATCAGGATTCGTTGAAGCATCTGGAAGAATATAGCCCTTCTCATTCCACTCTCTGGCTTTCCTCACACACTCCTCGTAATATTCTGTATCAAAGAGATTTTGCACGGTCAGATCGCCCTGTCCCCAATCCATCAGGACTCCCATGGTATCACCCAGCCCATCATATGTTTTAAAAAGGCTTTCCAGAATGCTGGTTCCCTGGCTTTGCGGCTGCGTTACATACTTGTCCGGTTCTCCCTCTTTAATTCTGGCAAAAAGGTCATCTAATTGTTCTACTGTTAATCCTGCATCAGCATCAATTCCATATTTCTCGATAATATCATTGCGAAGAATCAGTCCGTATGCACTTGCCATATCACGTATGGTCGGAAATCCATATATTTTTCCGTCAACTGTGGTAGCTTCCATATAGTCGCCGATTACTTCCATTGCATCCGGTGCATATTTACGAACCGTTTCTTCATCCAGCCCAAGCAGTTTATTGGAAGTGACATCACTACTGAATGTAGTTCTGGCTGATGCATTTACCAGATCCAGCTTTTCGCCACTGGTAATCATCAGATTAACCTCCTGCTGATAGTTTGCTCCTGTCATAGGCAAAAGCTTAACCTTGGCACCAATCTTGTCATAAACAATGTTACTTAGATTCTCCTCTACCAAATCCCAATCTGCCTGCTGTACCCATACATCAAATGCATAAACAATGGTATATGGTTCCTCTCCTTCCTGCACAGTGTCATTCGTTTCACTTTTGTCTGTCTGACCTACGCTCTGATTACCGCTTTCATTTCCACATGCGGAAAGCACTGTACACGCTGCCAACAATATGGCAAATACTTTACTTACAATTTTCTTTTTCATATCATTTTCTCCTTTCAAATATTATTATATTATTCTATGTAATAAAGAATAATTATAACCAATTTCTATTTAAGAAGTTCCTCTAATATAGTTGAAAATGTGTTTAACGATTTGATACTATTTATATCGAGTAATTCCTCAGGAATTTCTATTCCTAACTTGTCCTCTAATTCAACAATAAAACTTATAAACATTATTTTTTTCATATACTCCCATTGAATTTTAATCATGATTCATATATAATGTTTTTAGAAAGAGAGCGCTGTAGTTCGTAAGCTGTAGCTTACCCGCTCCAAAGGGTAAAATCGTCGCACTAATGTGACGTTAAATGATAAAAACAATGCTTATATGGCATTGTCTTTAATTAACTTTTAATTTATCTTACAAAATCTTCATTACCGTTTAGTTGGTTTTTGTATGTTTTGTGGAGAACTCATAATGCTAGGAAATTAAATGAGTGTGTATATTGCAAACAACTTTTCTAGAGCTACTTGTTTGAGTCTGACTATTGTCAGGTACTTTGCTTAATAATTCTTCTCCATAAAAAATACACATTTGCTCACCTTGAGTATCAATTGTTTTTTTAGCCAGTTTTATTAATCTATCTAGCATTTCCTTATTTATCATTATTCTGCTATTATTTAATTCTAATAAACCATATTGGTTAACATTTGTTTCCATTTTTTTCTCCTATATAATTTTTACTATTTGTTATTAATATACTTTATATCTGTTTCGTAAGGTAGAAACATTGTCAGCAGGGGGATAAATCGTATAGTTATTTCTTTTTTACATTAACTAATTTAATTGAATTTAGAATAGATGGAATTGTAACTATTATTAATGCAACAATTACAATTATATCAAATTCAAAATTAGATGCTCCAAATTCCATTTCATATTTGTATTCACTGATTGTGTTTGGAATAAAGCATATCATAATACCAATTTTAATTATGCTATTAATACAAGAATATATTAGTCCTTTTTTAACTTTACCTAATGTTATTAAAAAATCAAATAAAATTACAAGTAGTGCAATAACTGAAGGTAGTATAAATATCACACCTATACCTCCGAAGCCAGGTGTTCCAATGCTTTGTAGGCCTGCTACTAAACCAAGTAATGATAAAATTAACCCTATAATACTGCATATAATTGATATTATTTTTGATATTTTAAAATTTTTCATCATTGTTTCACTTGGTATACCATATTTGCTATTAAACATATCTATTTACTCCTTCATATTTGTTTTCATTAACTTTCTATATTGATTATACTATAAATTAATTTAAAACACTATATCTTTTTAAAAAAAACAAAGGGTAGTTTTAAAAATAAAACTACCTTTTGCTTTTGTTCATCTTACACCAATTCAAGTGTAAAATGAGGATTGTTAATTGTCAACTTAAAAGAATCTTCAAAACAATACTCTTTTTGCAAGGATGCAAAAAACCAAACTTTGAAGTTCAAAAGATAATTAGTGAACCTTTGGGTATACTTGCAGATTGCATGATCATAGCAGTCGCAGAGAATATCATACAGTTTTTCATCAAAACAGGGGTCACCATCAATGGTTGTTGCAACAAAGCATTTTTGACTTTCGTCGTAAATGCCAACATTGCCTGTCGGAAGTGCAACACCTCCATACATTTTCCATTCTTTCTCTGTGATTTCTTTAACCACAAAATTTTTGGTTATATCTGTTCCAAACTCCTCCATGTGTGATCCCATGTAGTCCAAAAAGGCTGTTACCAAAATGGAAGTCTGTTCTTTCAGATACTCGTTAGTGTTTTTTTCAATATCAGAAATGCTATCTTCCCTTTCTTTCTTTTCGTTATAAAGGCTCACCAGCACTTCCTCATCCTCTTGAATTTTTCTGAGTACCCATTCATGTTCACACTGCATTTTCTTCAAGACAACCTGTGCCAATTCTGACTTACGTGTTGTCAAAAGTTTGATTTTTTCTTCGAGCTCACTCACTTTTTCCTTTTCCTTCTGAATTACTCCTTCATGGAAATAAATCCGCGATGCAAGTTCTTTTATTTCTTCTCTTGCTTCAGCAATGTTCTGTTTGATTGACAAAACAATCGCTCCTTTCTAAAATGGAATAATATAATTCTATCACGTTTACATAAATTTGTCAATTCACACAATTTCTCTTACTACTCTGTTTGATATTGTTGATAAAATCTCATAATTTATTGTTCCACATTGTTTTGCAATTTCATCAAGTGTAATTTTATCATTATCCCAAATGAAAATTTCGTCTCCAATTTTTACATTTGGAACATCTGTAACATCTATCATGAAGCTATCCATGCAAACTCTCCCAACTATTGGAGCTTTCATTCCATCTACTATAACGTAGCCATTATTGCTTAATGACCTTCTTATTCCATCTGCATACCCTATTGGTACATTTGCTATAACTGATTTTCTCTTTGTTATAAATGTTCTGCCATAGCTTATGCTTGTATCCTTTTCAACTTCTTTTATAAATGATATCTTGCTTTTTAGAACACAACTAGGTTTTAAGTTTACCTTTCCTTTTAAACTTTCATCTGGTAAATAACCATATAGCATTATTCCGGGTCTTATCATATTTCCTGGCAAGTCTTTTATTTGTATTACTGCACTACTGTTTCCACAATGGATATATTTTATATTTTTTATATGTTTAGTAATCTTTTGAATAGCTTTTTCAAATTCTTCTATTTGGTGTTTAGTGTAATCTAGATCAACATCACTTGTTGCAAAATGTGTAAATATTCCTTGGGCTTCAATATTTTCCAAATTTTCAAGTTCTTTTAAAAGTTCATCTAAATGTTCTTTTTGAATACCTGTTCTTCCCATTCCTGTTTCTACTTCAATATGAATTTTTGCCTTTTTATTTAATAGTTTTGCTTGTTTGTTTAATGCTTTTATAAAATCTATATAGCAACAGCCCACTGTTAAATTATATTCAACTATGTTTTGAATTTCCTCCATAGATGGTTGGTTAAGTACTATTATTTCTCCATCAAAGCCTAGTTCATCTCTTAAAACGATTCCTTCATCTACTATTGCTGTTCCAATAGTATCTATATTTAATCTTTTTACAAAAGCTTCTATTCCCTCTAAGCCTATTCCATATCCTCCAGCTTTTAAAACTGGTAATATCTTTTTGTTTGGTTGAAGTCTTTGTATTTCTTTATAGTTTTCTTCCATTGCACTTATATTCACTATAAGTTTTGTTTGCCTATTTTTCATTATTCACATTCCTTTATGTATAAAATTTGTAAAATGTGGATTTTTTATCCACATTTTACCTATGTTTTTTCCACAACTAATTTTTCGTCGCGTTCTGTAATTATTGCTTTGTCTCCTGTTTTTAAATTGCCTTCAATTATTTCTTCTGCAATTTTGTCTTCTACCATTGTTTGTATTGTTCTTCTAAGAGGTCTTGCTCCATAGCCAGAGTCTGTACCTTTCTTGGTAATAAACTCTTTTGCTTTTTCATCTATTTCTAAAGTAATGCCCTTTTCTTCAAGTCTATTTTGTATTTGTTTTAGCATAATATCTGCAATTTTTTTAATTTCTTCTGATGTTAGCTTATGGAATACTATAATTTCATCAATACGGTTTATAAATTCTGGTCTAAACTGCTTTTTTAATTCTGCTAGAACTTCTTTTTTTGTTTTCTCGTATTCTATTTGTTCTTGCTCGTTTTCTTTAGATACAAAACCTAATGTTTTTTTATCTGTAATTAGCCTTGCCCCTATATTTGATGTCATTATTATTACTGTGTTTTTAAAATTCACAACTCTACCATGAGAATCTGTAAGTCTTCCATCATCTAAAATTTGCAAAAGCATATTTAATACATCTGGGTGTGCTTTTTCAATTTCATCAAAAAGAATTACTGAATATGGCTTTCTTCTAACCTTTTCTGTTAGTCCTCCTGCTTCATCAAACCCAACATATCCTGGAGGTGAGCCTATCATTTTTGAAGTTGAATGTGCTTCCATATATTCAGACATATCAACCCTTATCATTGAATTTTCATCTCCAAATAAGCTTTCTGCAAGTGCCTTTGAAAGTTCTGTTTTTCCAACACCTGTTGGTCCTAAAAACATAAATGAACCTATTGGTCTATTTGGATCTTGAAGCCCAACTCTACTTCTTTTAATTGCCTTTGAAACAGCTCTTACTGCCTCGTTTTGACCAATTACCCTTTTGTGAAGTGCCTCTTCTAAGTTTTTTAATCTTTCATTTTCATCTTGAGATATTTTTTGAGTTGGAATTCCAGTCCAGCTACTTATTACTTCTGCTATTTCTTCTTCTCCAATTTGTTTTATATCTTTACTTGTTTTATCTTTCCATTTTTGCTTTTCTTTTTCTAATTTTTGTATTTCTTTTCTTTCTAAATCTCTTAATTCTGCAGCCTTTTCAAAGTCTTGTGTTGTAATTGCTTCATCTTTTTCAGAAGTGATTTTTTCAATATTTTCCTCAAGTGTTTTTATAAGTTTTGGTTCTGTAAATGTTTTTAATTTAGCTCTTGAAGCCGCTTCATCAATTAAATCTATTGCTTTATCTGGCAAAAATCTATCGTTAATGTACCTTGCAGATAGCAAGGTTGCTGCCTTTATTGCTTTATCTGTAATTTTTACATTATGATGTGCTTCGTATTTATCTCTTAGCCCTTTTAATATATCTATTGTATCTTCTTCAGAAGGTTCTTCAACTGTTATTGGCTGAAATCTTCTTTCTAGTGCACTATCTTTTTCAATATATTTTCTATATTCATTTAATGTTGTTGCACCAATTATTTGAATTTCTCCTCTTGCTAAAAGTGGTTTTAAGATATTTGCTGCATCTATTGCACCTTCTGCTGCGCCTGCACCCACTATTGTATGAATTTCATCTATAAAGATAATTACATCTCCAACTTTTTTAACTTCTTTTAATGCTTTTTTTATTCTTTCTTCGAAATCTCCTCTGTATTTAGCACCTGCTACCATGCCTGATATATCAAGTGTTACAACTCTTTTTTCTTTAAGATTTTCCGGAACTTCTCCTTGAACTATTTTCTGAGCTAGTCCTTCAATTACTGCTGTTTTTCCAACACCTGGTTCACCAATTAGGCATGGGTTGTTTTTTGTTCTTCTTGAAAGTACTTGTATTATTCTTTCAATTTCAACCTTTCTACCTATAACTGGGTCTAGTTTTCCTTCTTTTGCAAGCTTACTTAAATCGCTTCCGAATTGATTAAGTGTTGGTGTATTATTAAAACTTCCTCTATTATTTTTTTCAGTTTCTACTGTGTTTGCATCTGGTATTTCATATTCGTTTATTACTTTTATAATTTCATTATATAGTTTTTGTGGGTCTAGCTTTAATTCTAGCATTATTCTTACTGCAACACTATCTGCTTCCCTCATTATTCCTATAAGCAAATGCTCAGTTCCTATATATTCTGATCCAAGTTTGCGTGCTTCACGGAACGCATTTTCTATTACTCTTTTTGTTCTTGGTGTAAGTCCCATTGCAGTTTTACTTTTAGTTTGCCCAACTCCAATTAGTTCTTCTATTTTTTCAAGAACATTATCTGCTGTAATATTTTGATTTTCTAATACTTTATTTGCAATTCCCGTTCCTTCTTTTACTAGTCCGTATAAAATGTGTTCTGTTCCAACATAATTATGTCCTAATTTTATTGCAGTACTTTCTGCAATTTGAACAGCCTTCTCGGCTTTTTTTGTAAATTTGTATGTCATAGTTCCTCCTTGCAAGTACATTATTAACAAGTTCTAATCTTTGTATTCAATAACACTTCCAATAATTCCTGCATCATTTTTTAGTTTTGCTGTAATAATTTTTGGAACTGCTTGGTTATTAAATAGCATATTTTTCTCATGAAGCTTTTGGGTTAGTTTATCTAACAAAAGCTCCTTAAAGTGGATAAAACCTCCACCTATTGATATTACTTCTGGTTCAAATATGTTTATTAAATTTGCTAAGCCTGTGCTTAAATTTTCTATATATTCATCTATAACATCTTGTGCTTTTTCTCTGTTTTCTGCATCATTTAACAAATCTCTTATTTCTCTGCCTGTTAAGTTTTCTACTTCAAACTTTCTTTGAACAGCTTCTTTGAAAGCTTTCATAGATGCGTATTTTTCAAAGCAACCATTTCTTCCACAATTACACTTAATTCCATCTTTTTCTATTACCATATGACCTATCTCAAAGCCCTCATATTTCTTAGGTTTTAGAAGCTTTCCACCTAAGTAAACTGCGCCACCTATACCTGTTCCTACTGTTAAGAATACTGCATCATCATATTTTTTTAAACTACCATATTCCTTCTCAGCAATAGCTGCACATTTTGCATCATTTCTAAGTACAATTGGTATATTAAAGAACTTATTAATTTCAGATACTATATTAAAATTCTTAATATGTAGGTTCTCAGCCTTTATAATATGTGTATCTGAAACAGTCCCTGGAATTGCAATTCCTATTAACCTAACATCTTGTATATTTATATTCTTTTTATCTAAAACTTTAGTTATTAAATCTATAATAGTTTCAACTAGCTTTTCAGCATAATTTTCACTTTTTAATTCATTATTCAAATCTTGATCTTCTTGTGCTATAATCTTACCATTTTCATTTATTAAACCTATTCCCACATGGCTTCCGCCAATATCTACACCTATTTTCATTCGTTACTCCTTTCATACTAAATACTATATTACATTTTGGGAAAATATGCAAGTGTATTTAGCAATTTGTATTCTATAAACTATTATCATTTAAGCATATTTAAACAGTCCGCCAAGACTCCTGCGTTTGGCTACTTACATTATTATTTCAATGCTGAATTGTAACAAATATATATGAAAATTGGCTTAAAACATTTGATTTTTTTACCTTTTGATTGTATAATTTATATGTAATATGTTTATTTTAATTAATGGAGGTTTATTTATGAGATATAGTTATGAAACATATGGTACTTGTACTAGAAAAATTGAATTTGATATAAATGGTAATGTTATTACCAATGTAACTTTTTTTGGAGGTTGCCCTGGTAACTTGGCAGCTATTTCTAGGGTTGTAGAAGGTAAAACTGTTGAGGAAATTGAAGATCTTTTTAAAGATATAAAATGTGGTTCAAAACCTACCTCTTGTTCTGCACAGCTTGCTATTGCTGTAAGACAAGCATATAATGAATTGCAAAAAAGGATAGGTTAATTTATGGAAGAAAGTGCTTTTTGTAGAACTAAAATTTTAATTGGAGATGAAGGTTTAGAAAAACTTAAAAATGCAAAAGTTGCTGTTTTTGGTGTTGGTGGAGTTGGTTCTTTTGTTGTAGAAGCTCTTGCCAGGGCTGGTGTTGGAAACTTTGTTCTAATAGATAAAGATCAAGTTAGCCTTTCAAATATAAACAGGCAACTTATTGCAACACATGAGACTATTGGAAAACTAAAAGTTGATGTTGCAAAGAAAAGAATTTTATCAATAAACCCTGAGGCAAAAGTTGAAACCTTCGCAGAATTCTTTATGCCTGGCAATACAGATATTTTAAACAATTCCATTACATATATAGTAGATGCAATAGATACAGTTACAGCAAAAATAGAATTAGTTATGCAAGCTCAAAAGCTTGGTATTCCTATCATTTCATCAATGGGAACAGGGAACAAACTAAACCCATGCCTATTCGAAATTACAGACATTTACAAAACTCAAGTCTGCCCTCTTGCAAAAGTTATGAGAAAAGAACTAAAACAAAGAGGTGTAAAACATTTAAAGGTTCTATATTCAAAAGAAGAACCTTTAAAAAGTGGCATCATTGGAGAGAATGGAAAAGTAATTCCTGGAAGTATCTCCTTTGTACCATCAGTAGCAGGGCTTATAATTGCAGGAGAAGTAATAAAAGATTTGCTTAAAACTTAAAGCAAATCTTTTTGATTTTATTTTTCATTATTTTTCTTTAAATAACCTTGTATATAAAATGCCTTCATATACATTATTAGTGATGCTATTGTTGTAATTACAGCTAAATAGTATATTATAGTGTCTGCTATTCCTATTGCCTTTATTATATTATTCGTTGTATTACCTATTTGCTCTAAAAATAGAGAGATTACCATTGCAACATAGAACAATACTGTTGCTAGTTTTCCATACCATTTGCTTGATACTACAAGCTCTTTTCCATATAGGAATGATGCTCCTGATACCATGCAGAATTCTTTTAACACAACTATTGCTAATATCCAAATAGGTATTGCTCCTTTTATGAATAGTGTTGTTAGTAAGCTTATTTGTGTTGCTTTATCTGCTAATGGATCCATTAGCTTTCCAAAGTCTGTTATATAGTTATATTTTCTTGCAATTGTTCCATCTAATATATCTGTTAGTCCTGATATTGAAAGTACTGCTATTGCTAAAATATATTGTCCTTGCACACATGCAATAACTATTATTGGTATTAGTAAAAACCTAAGTACTGTTAACGCATTTGGTACGTATTTTAACATTTTCCCCTCCCTATTCAACTTTAAATGTAAGTTTATCTCCATCTAGCTCAACTTTTATAGTTTTATTTTCACTTACTTCTCCTCTTAATATCATTTCAGAAATTTCATCTTCTACATATCTTTGAATCGCTCTTCTAAGTGGTCTTGCTCCGTATTTTAAGTCTGTTCCTTTTTCTAGTATATATCTTTTTGCTTCATCTGATACATCTAATTTGATATTTTTGTTTTCTAATGCTTCTTTTGTATTTTTAAGCAATAAGTCTACTATTTGTAAAAGTTCTTCTTTGCTTAAACTGTTGAAACTAATTATTTCATCAACTCTATTTAAAAATTCTGGTCTGAAAATGTCTTTTAGTGCACTTTCAATTTTGTTTTTATCTAATGAGCTCTTACCAAATCCTATTGAGTTTGTATTTAAATTAGAACCAGCATTTGATGTCATTATTATTATTGTATTTTCAAAACTTACTGTATTTCCTTGTGCATCTGTAAGTCTTCCATCATCTAGTATTTGTAATAAAATGTTAAATACATCTTGATGTGCCTTTTCTATTTCGTCTAAAAGTATTATTGAATATGGTTTTCTTTTTACTTTTTCTGTAAGTCCTCCGGCATCATCATATCCAACATATCCTGGAGGTGCACCTATTAATTTTGCTGTTGAATGGCTTTCCATATATTCAGACATATCTATTCTAATTATTGCATCTTCGCTTCCAAACATTTCATATGCAAGTGTTTTAGCAAGCTCTGTTTTACCAACACCTGTTGGTCCAACAAATATAAATGATGGTGGTCTTTTTGTACTTTGAAGTCCTGCTCTATTTCTTCTAATTGCTCTTGCAACAGCTTTTACAGCTTCGTCCTGACCAACTATTCTATTATGTAAGTTTTCTTCTAAGTTTAATAATTTTTGTTTTTCTGCTTCTGTAATTTTCTTTACTGGTATTTTAGTAGCATGTTCTATAACTTCTGCAACATCTTGCACTGTAAGGTTTTGCACTACAAGTTTTGAGTTTAATTCTGCAACTCTATCTTGAATATTACATTCCTCAGTTTTTAAATCTGCAGCCTTTTGATAATCTTCAATTGAATCTGATTCTACTGCTTCTTCTTTTTCTTTTTCAATTTCTTTTAATCTATTTTTTAATATTTCTAGTTCATATAGTTCTTTGTTATTAAGATTAATTTTTGAGCATGCTTCATCTAATATATCTATTGCTTTGTCTGGTAAAAATCTATCATGTATATATTTTTCAGACATTTTAACAGTTTGCTCTATTACGTCATTAGATATTGAAACTTTGTGGAAATCTTCGTAATATTTTTTAACTTCTTTTAGCATTTCAATTGTTGCTTGAACAGATGGTTCTTCAACTAATACAGGTTGAAGTCTTCTTTCTAATGCAGTATCTTTTTCTATATATTTTCTATATTCTTTTAAAGTTGTTGTTCCAACTAATTGAACCTCTCCATTTGCAAGTGATGGTTTTAAAATGTTAGCTGCATTCATTGAATGGTCTCCATCTCCAGCTCCTATTATATTGTGAATTTCGTCTATTACTAATATAATATTTCTTGTTTGCTTACATTCATCTATTATTGCTTTCATTCTTCCTTCAAATTGACCTCTAAACTGTGTTCCTGCAATAACAGCTGTCATATCAAGTAAATATACTTCTTTGTTTAAAAGCTTTGCTGGCACTTCTTGTCTTGCAATTTTTATGGCCAAACCATTTGCTATGGCTGTTTTACCAACACCTGGTTCTCCTATTAAGCATGGGTTGTTTTTTAAACGTCTATTTAAAATTTGTATAACCCTTTCAATTTCCATTTTTCTTCCAACAACTTCATCTAACTCATTTTTTCTTGCTTTTTCTGTTAAGTTTGTTCCATACATTTCTAGGAAGCTTTTTTTCTTTTCTTTTGGTTTTGTTTTAACCTTTGTATTGCTCTTTTGCTCGCTTTCCTTTGAAAGTTCTGTGTCTTTCCCACCTAATATATTTGAAAATATTGAACCTAAATTTGCAGATTCTCCCTCTATATTTTCTAAGTCTTCTGGAGAGATATCTTCTGTTATTTCCCCAAGCATAGTTTCAAATTGTTTTGAAATATTATCTATTTGTTCTTCTGTAATACCTGATTGTTTTGCTAAAACATCTAATGGGTTTATTCCCTTTTTCTTAGCACAATCATAGCAATATCCTTCCATTTCGCTATTATTATTTCCATCTATTTTTTTAGTAAAAATTACAGCCATATTTTTATGGCATACTGAACATAACATATATCTTTTTCACCTTATCCCTTTTTATCTACTTATAATATAATACATTAATTTTTACGCATAGTCAAGAGAAAAATGACAAAATCTCTTGCCATATTATGCATATGATAAAAGTAGATTAAATACCTATGTAAATAATCTACTTCTATCTTGTAACTTTGAAGATTCCGACTAACCTCCATGGCCAATAGTTATATTCATTTTTTAATGAAGTGCCTATGTCTCGTGGGAGTTGCCACCGGAATTTCTCACTCCATCTGCCATCTTCAAACCTTGTAAAGTGAAAATCATGAATTTTATTATCTGCATAAACTTTAACAAATAATGCAATTTTGTATTGATTTTCACTAATTACTTCTTCTTCAGAAGATCTTTCAATCGTTAAATCGATTTCTTTGAAATCTTCATATAACAATTTAATAATTTCTCCTGTTGAAAAGTATGGTTCTTCAAGTGGCTTTCTTCCTGATATTGCTCCTACTCTGTAAAGGTTTAAACAACTTACCGTGCTTCCCATTGCATAAGAGTAACAATTTGTCGTGTTTCTTACTAATGTTGTATCGTACCGAGTTTTATCAAGCTTTTGATGTGTGGTTTCTCGTATTCTGTCTAGCAACAGAACATCGTTAGTTGATGTCACTCTAACATCTCCTTTGCAAAAGTTTATATGTTTAATTATACCATACTTATGTTAACTTTGCAAATTTTAATTGCTTTCTATTCTTATTGTTTTGCTCGAATATGCGGTTATAATTAGCATTATTACAAGCATTATTGCTAAGTATATTCCTATACTTCCAAATGGTACTAAGATTTTGTTTATGGTTATCACGTTTTCCATGTGTTTTATAATACCCCATATTATAGGTATTGATATTATGGCGGAAATAATTGTTGCTTTTATAAACATAAAAACTGTTTCATATACTAGAATTTTTCTAATGTCTTTCTTGGTTGCACCTACTCTATGTAAAATTTTAAAATCTTCTTTTCTTTCGCATAAACTAGCATTCATTATATTTATTGTACTTGCAATGCCTATTGTTATTATTGCTATCATAATGGTTCTTAACAATAGTTCTACTATGTTTATATAGATTAACTTTTCTTGGTTTTCCAAAGTATAATAATCTATCCATATTTTATCTTCTCTACTTTTATTAACTTCATCTATATAGTTTTTAAATTCTATTATGTTATCACATTTAATTTTTATGTTTAAAGTAGTTTCATTGTAGAACCAAAAATTTCTTTTGGATATATCTTCGCTTGTTTCATTTATATATTTATCCAATCTTTCAAATGTTTCCAAATTCATGAATAATGTAGGTATACTATCATTTTTCACTTCTCTAAATCCATCTATGATTTTATCTGTTAAAATATATTTTCCATTTAAAATACTTTCATCAATGATATTGTAATCTATAATAAAATCTGCTAATACTATTACGTCCACCAGTTTCAATTTTAAATTACTATTTTCTTTAAATGCTGAAACATATTCATATTTATTTTCGTTTTCTTCTCGTGTAGAAATATTTATTGTGTTATAAATTATAAAATCACCGTATTTACCATTTACTTCTTTTATATATTTACTATATTCAGTATCTTCTAAAGCAATAATACGTATCCTAACGCTTTTTGTATTATCAATGTTTTTAAAACAAAAAGTATTTTCTAAAACCGCATCTGTTGGTTCAACCAAAAAATCTTCATTCCATAGTATATGATATTTAATGATTTCTAATTTTTTATTGTATTTTTTCTCATATTCTTTTAATATTGTTTCATAATCTTTATAGGTAGCCCAAAAACCTGCGTCGACATCATATTCTGTAGCAATATCTGCTGTTTCTTTTTCATACTTAAGGTATGTACTCATTGCTATAAATGATGTTATTGATATTATAAAAAGTAACGTAATTAACCTATATTTACTTTTATTTCTTTTTATATTTTTTATTGCAACTTTGCCTTCAATTGGTAATGTCTTTTCTAGAATAGAGTTTTTACCTTTGTATTTTATTTGCTTATTATTTCTTATTCCTTGAATTACAGATGTTGAGCTTGCCTTTACACTTGGAATTAGAACTGATAGATAAATGTTTATAGCAATTAGCACAATTGCAAGCACCATATATTTCGCAGTAATTGTAAGTTTAAAATAATATCCTGCACTATTTAATATGCTATTTACACCACATAAAATACTGTTTGCAATAAATATTGCAAGAATAAAACCTATTACTATACTAATAATTCCCATAAAAATTGCTTCTGTAAAAATCATTTTCAGTACTTGTCCTTCTGTTCCGCCCACACTGTTTAATACTGCATATTCTCTTTTTCTCTCATTAATTGTTATCAAAAATGCATTATATAAAATAATTATGAAAAAAATAGAAAATGCTCCTATTGTTACAATTATCATAATGTTAATTATATAGGAATAGTTTAATCTCATTTTGCAATCTGCAAAACCATCATTATTTATATTAGGTTCAACATCTATAAAACCATTTGCAGTAAGCAATTGTTTATTAAAGCCACAAAATTGTTTAATAAATTTTGCTTCATTTTCCGATAAGTTTAAGCCTGAAATTATATAATTAGAATACTTACACACATTTTTTATATTATCATATTTCAAATATACTTTTATATTACCTGTTGGTACATATGATGAATCTACCATTTCCATTGGTGAACCTTCACTTTTTTGTATGTATATTTTATCTATATACGGTTTACTCTTTACTATGTTAAAACGTTCAGGAGATAAGCTATTTAAAATAAAATGATAGTCATTATACTCAGTATTGAAACTTTCAGAAACTCCGTTTCTTATACTAGATATTAACATTATTGTTGTTAAAATAAGCGTTGAACATAATATTAATGAAATGCATGTGAATATTGTTCTTTTTTGGTTTTTTCTCATATTCTTAAATGCAAGTTTTGTTTCGATTTTCATACTTTCTCTCCTTTTTTATTTTATAAAAAAATGGGAGCCTTGCTGTCTGCTTAGCTCCCATAAAATAAAATACGAATGTGTGAAAACAGCTTTTACAACTTAATGTTTGTTATAAGGGTTCCTACTTTTATCCTACAAAATAGGCATCAATTTTAACATTATATTTTCCATATTTTCCCGCTCCAATAATGAAAAAGTCCCAATACCCACTTCTCATAGGTGAATAGTAGGTATCTGATAGCCATTCACCTGATGATATGCCGGTGAAATTTCTAACTTCTCCTGTTTGCTGATGAACCAGTCGAACATTTACCCATTGATTTGATGGTCCTGTAATTTTGTGTTTCAACAATGTTGCTTCACCGCTAAGAAGTATCGTACTTAATTGAACGGTACTTCCACTGTAGTAGGCAGAACCATTTCCATTGCCCATACATACCTCAGACTGCATTGCAATTTCTGAACTTTTCTTTGTTTCTGTTTCCTTCGCCATAGCAGGAACACTAATAATAATTAGTGTAACCACTATTAGCATAATAGCAACAATCGATTTAAAATGTTTATGCATAATATCCTCCTGTAGTTAAATAGATTGCACATTCGTATTTATTTTTACTAATAGGTTTACAAAACTATTTTATCATGTACTATTTTTTTTGTCAACATTTTTTACCATTTTTTACCATTTTTTTATATTTTAACATCTGTTGAGTTTATTTTTCCATCTTCTATTTTTATTATTCTGTCTGCTTGCTTTGCAATCTCCATGTTATGGGTTATCATTATTATAGTTTGCTTATATTCTTTATTAGTTTTCTTTAATAATTCAATAATTTCACTACTTGACTTGGTATCTAAATTTCCTGTTGGTTCATCTGCTAAAATTATTGTTGGTTCTATCATTAGTGCTCTCCCTATTGCAACTTTTTGTTGCTGACCACCTGATATTTGATTTGGTAAGTGCTTTCTTCTATCATCAATTCCCAAAAACTTAGTTATAGTTCTTAATTTTTCTTGATCTACTGCCTTCCTATCTAATTCAACTGGCAAAGTAATATTTTCCTCAACATTTAATGTAGGTATTAAATTGTAAAATTGATATATTATTCCTATTTTTTCTCTCCTTAAAATCGTTAAGTCTCTTTTATTCATATCATATATACTTTTATCATAAAAGTATACATTCCCTGCTGTTGGGTTTTCTAGTCCTGCTATTGTGTGTAAAAGAGTGGTTTTTCCGCTCCCTGATGGACCAATTATCGCAATAAATTCTCCTTCTTCAACAGAAAAAGAAATATTATCTAAGGCTATAACTTGTGCATCTCCTTTGCCATAAACCTTTTTCAAACTTTCAACTTTTAAAATCTTCATTATTTTTCTCCTTTTCTAAAAAATGGGAGCCTTGCTGTTTGCTTAGCTCCCTCGAAGATATTTAAATTTTTATCATATATTGAAAATCTTGTCAATACCCTTTACTCTTTTCCATTTATTTTTAATAGTTTGAATAATTCAACTATTACTATTGGTGAGAATACTAGTAATATTATTTCAAAGATGTGCTCTTTTGGTAATAATGTTATACTAAAAATTTCTCTTAGGTGTGATGTGAATAGTATTATAAACATTAATGATGCTGATACTATTTGGGCTAGTATTAGTTTTCCATTGTTGAATGGGTTTGATTTGAATATTGATTTATGGTTATTTCTTATATTAAATATGTGTACTAGTTCTGATAATGCAAGCACATAGAATGCCATTGTTTGACCTATTATAACTTTTTCTTCTGGTGTTCTATTTGGTGTACTTAAACCTAGTACAAATGCTGCAAGTGTTATAAGCCCTATCATTATACCTTGGTAAATTACTCTCCATGTCATTCCTTTTGTAAATACTCCGTCCTTTATGTTTTAATGGTTTTCTTTCCATTACATCAGCTTCTGCTGGGTCTACTGCTAATGCTAAAGCTGGTAGTGAATCTGTTACTAAGTTTATCCATAATAAATGAATTGGTAATAATGTTTGTATTAGGTTAATATCTATTCCAAATTTGCTTGATAACCATGGTGTTATTAGTATTGCTACAAATAATGTTACTATTTCTCCTATGTTGCTTGATAGTAAAAATTGTATTGCTTTTAGTATGTTATCATAAATACGACGTCCTTCTTCTACTGCTGAAACTACTGTTGCAAAGTTATCGTCTGTTAGAATTACATCTGCTGCTTCTTTTGCTACGTCTGTTCCAACAACACCCATTGCACAACCTATATCTGCAATTTTTAGTGATGGTGCATCATTTACTCCATCTCCTGTCATGGCAACTATTTCGCCATTTGCTTGCCATGCTTTTACTATTCTTACTTTATGCTCTGGTGATACTCTTGCATAAACTGAATATTTACGTACATTTTTCTCTAGCTCTTCTTGGCTCATTTCTTCAAGTTCTAATCCTGTTATTGCTTCATCCTCATTTTCCAATATTCCTAATGTTTTAGCAATTGCTATTGCTGTTACTTTGTGATCTCCTGTAATCATTACTGTTTTTATTCCTGCTTTTTTACATTTTGCAACTGCATCTTTTACTTCTAGTCTTGGTGGGTCTATCATACCTACCATTCCTATATAAATTAAGTCTGATTCCATTGAATTCATTTCTTCATTTGTAGGTTTATGGTCTAGCTCTTTGTATGCCATTGCAAGAACTCTTAATGCTGAACTTGCCATTTCATTATTTACTTCTTTAATTCTTTCTTTGAATTCTTTTAGGTCGTTTTTTATTTCTCCATTTATTATATATTTTGTACATCTTGCAAGAAGTTCATCTACACCACCTTTTGTGTAAACTATGTACTTTCCATTTGATTCATTTACTGTTGTCATTAATTTTCTATCTGAGTCGAATGGAATTTCTTGCACACGTGGATATTGCCCATATAGAGTTCCTTCATAATCTAATTTAAAGCCTAAATCGACTAAAGCTGTTTCTGTTGGATCTCCTGCTAACTTATCGCTTTCTGTTATTTTTGTATCATTACACAACATACTTGCATATATTAATTTGTTTAAATCTTCGTCGCATAAGTCTCTTTTGAAATCTTTTACTTCAAAGACTTTATTGTCATAATAAATTTTTTCAACTGTCATTTTATTTTGTGTTAATGTACCTGTTTTATCTGAACAAATTACAGTTGCACTTCCTAGTGTTTCAACTGCTGGTAATTTCTTTACTATTGCATTTTTCTTTACCATTCTTTGAACACCTATTGCTAAAACTATTGTTGATACTGCAGGCAAGCCTTCTGGTATTGCTGCAACTGCTAAACTAACTGCTGTTAGGAACATTTCTATTACATCTTTACCATATAATAAACCTATTCCAAATATCACAAAGCATATAATTAATGCAACTATTCCAAGTGTTTTTCCAAGTTTATTTAATTTTGCTTGAAGTGGTGTTTCTCCTTCTTCTGCTGAATTAATTATATTTGCAATTTTACCAACTTCAGTATTCATACCTGTTTCAACAACTATGGCTTTTCCTCTACCATATGTAATTAAGCTTGAAGCAAATAGCATATTTATTCTATCGCCAATTCCAACTTTTTCGTCTTCAATTCTTGCTGACATTTTTTCAACTGGTACAGATTCTCCTGTTAATGCTGATTCTTGTGCTTTTAAATTTACTGCTTCTATTATTCTTAAATCTGCTGGAACATAATCTCCTGTTTCTAAAATTACAACATCACCTGGAACTAACTCTCTTGATGGTATTGTAAGTAATTTACCATTTCTCATAACCTTTGCAACATGGCTACTTAATTTTTGTAATGCCTCTAAAGATTTTTCTGCTTTGTTTTCCTGCAAAACTCCAATTATTGCATTTGCAATTATAACTACTAAAATTATAATTGTATCTGTCATACCTGAAAGTCCTTCTTGTTTTACTCCAACAATTCCAGAAATTACGGCCGAAATAATAAGCACTATTATCATAAAGTCTTTAAATTGCTCTAAGAACTTTACAAAAGTACTTTTCTTCTTTTTTTTGGCTAATTCATTTAGCCCATATTTTTCTTTCCTTGTGTTTACTTCTTCTGTGGTAAGCCCACTCTCCTCATTTGTTTTAAGTTCGTTTACTGTTTCATCAACAGTTTTGTTAAACCAATTATTGGTCATCAATACATCCCTGCTCCTTTTCTTTTAATATGCTAATATTTTACAACAAGATTGTTTAAAAGTAAAGTGATTTTTGTTAAAAAAATAATGCCACTTTTTTTGGCATTACTTGATGTTTAACTTTCTTGAAATTCTGGTTGCTTTAGTAAATCTGCTAAAACATCATTAAGTGCTATTGGTGTTACTTTGTATGTTTTTAGCAATTCGATGATGCTTCGTACTTTATTCTCATTAGTGGATATTTGTGTAACTTCTTTTGTTTCTAATTTAATTCTGTCTTTTTCATATTCTTTTTTAACAATGGTTACTCCGTAAGAAATCTTTGGTTTTAATATTTTTATAGAACGTTTTTTGTTCTTATAATACTCTAATATGATCCTATTTTTGTTTTTCGACTCTACTAAATCTGTTTCATCTAAAAGCGTAGCACCATAGTAGATTCCTAAGTTCTTCACGTTTTTCTTCCCCTTTCTTTGTTTTTGTTTAGTAAAAAGCTACTTAATTAATGATACACCATATAGCCTAGAAAATCAAGAAAAATCGTTCGTCTAATGTCGACACTATTCGACATATTTCGACATTTTCCTAATAAAAATAAAACACAGAGTTTCAATTTTATCTAACTCTGTGCTTTGTTTTTATACACTCATTACTTCTTTTTCTTTGTTTTCTATCATTTGGTCTATTTCTGCAACCTTTTTATCTGTTAATTTTTGAATTTTATCTTCCATTGATTTTAATTCATCTTCTGTCATGCCACCATCTTTTTGTTCAGCTTTTGCTATATCCATTCCTTCTCTTCTAACTGCACGGACAGATACTTTTGATTCTTCTCCCATTTTTCTTATATCTTTAACAAGCTCTTTTCTTCTTTCCTCTGTTAGTTCTGGGAAAGCAAGTCTTATAACTTTTCCATCATTGTTTGGGTTTATTCCTATTTCTGCTTTTAATATTTCTTTTTCAATTTCTTTTAAAAGTGTTGCGTCCCATGGTTGAATTACTATTAATCTTGCTTCTGGAACTGAAATTCCTGCTACTTGGTTTATTGGAGTTGGAACTCCATAGTAACTTACTGTAATTTTGTTTAGTATTGCAGGGTTTGCTCTACCTGCTCTAACTTCTGATAAATTTTCTTGTAATACACTAATTGTCTTATTCATTTTTTCTTCAATATTATTTAAATCCATAAAAATCTCTCCTTATCTAACTAGGGTTCCTATTCTTTCACCCTTTATAATTCTAACTATGTTTTCTGGGTCGTCTATTCCAAATACTACAAGTGGAATATTGTTATCCCTGCAAAGTGATGTTGCTGTTGAGTCCATAACTTTTAAGTCTTGCTTTAAAATATCTATGTAAGATATTTCATCATATTTAACTGCTGTTTTATCTTCTTTTGGATCTGCTGAATATACTCCATCTATTGTTTTTGCAAGTAAAATAACTTCTGAATTTGTTTCTGCTGCCCTTAGAGCTGCTCCTGTATCTGTTGTAAAATATGGGTTACCTGTACCACATGTAAATATTACAACTCTACCATTTGCTAAATGCTTTGCTGCTTTTCTCTTTATGTATGGTTCTGCAATTTGTCTCATTTCTATTGCTGTTTGAAGTCTAGTTTTAATACCTCTTGCTTCTAGAGCATCTTGAAGTGCTAAACCATTTATTGTTGTTGCAAGCATTCCCATATAGTCTGATGTTGTTCTTTCCATTTCATGTCCATATCTTCCTCTCCAGAAATTTCCTCCTCCAACTACAATTGAAACTTCTACTCCCATATCTACTATTTCTTTTATTTTGTCGCATATGTTTCCTAATGTTTCTGCATCTATTCCATTTTTTCTTTCGCCTGCTAGTGCTTCACCACTAAGCTTTAATAAAATTCGTTTGTACGCAATTTCCATTTTTAACATAACTCCTTTTAAAAATTTTTCATTACTATTCTACCATAAGTTGGGTATAAAAATAAAGGGTTTTTACAAAAAAAGAACAGAAATTAATCTGTTCTTTAAATTAAAATTTTATTACTTTTCCTATTGGGTTTGTTTCATCTAGTCCATTGTATTCTGCAAATGATTTATCTATTTTACTATCTACTAATTCTTCAATAGCCTCTTTTTGCGCATTTTCTGCAAGTGTTAATTCACTTACTAATATTTGTTTTGCATTAAGTAGCATCTTTTTTTCACCTGTTGATAAACCTCTTTCTTTTTGTTTGAAGCTTAAGTTTCTCACTACATCAGCTACTTCGTAAATATCTCCACTCTTCATTTTTTCCATATTATCTCTATATCTTTTGTTCCAGTTTAGTGACATTTCTGTAGAATCTGTTTCTAATACTTGGAATACTTTACTTGCTGTTTCTCCATCTATGATATTTCGCATGCCAATTTCTTCTGCCTTTGCTGTTGGTACCATAACCTTAACTTCGCCAGGCATTTTAATTATGTAATACGCTGTTTTTTCTCCCAAAATATTTTTTTCTTCTATATCTTGTATAACGCCTGCACCATGCATTGGGTATACTACTTTATCTCCTATATTAAACACTTTTACTGACACTCCTTTATTGCAATATTTCTTTACCGACCTTAATTATTATACCATAAATTTTGGTAAAAGTAAATGATTTTTCCAGAAGAAAATTTTATTTTTTTATGTTAAATTTTTACGTTTTCTTCTCCTAGTATTTCTTTAAATTCCTTTAAGATTTCTTCATTTAAATATATTGCGCCACAAGGCTTTAGTCCTTCTTTATCTTGCACTTTAACTGCTATGTTGTTTCTGTCTCCCATAAAAAATCTAATTGCTCCTCTTAAGCGTGATTTTTGTTCTTCGCTTGCATTTTGTATGTCTAAAATAAGTGCCTTTGGTCTTTGTTCTTGCTTCATTACTGTTTCAGTTTCTTGTGCTTGTTTTGCTACTGTTTCAAAATCTGTAATAGAATTTGCTACTATTTTTACATCATCTTCTTCTCTTATACTAAGTCTTCCATCTACTAGTACAATATTATCTTCTAAAAGAATACTTGATGACCTGTTATAGCAACTATCAAACACTATTATTTCTGTACTTCCATATAAATCTTCTACTGTAACAAATGCCATTATTGTGTTGTTTTTAGTGTACTTTTTCTTTACTGATGTTATAATTCCCGCATATTTTACTGGTTTTCCGTCTTTGCTAAAGTCTTTTTCTTCCTTCATGCTTATCATTTGCAATGTGTTTATATTTGTATTTGCTTTTATTTTTTCTTGAAGTTTAGCAAGTGGATGACCAGATATGTATATTCCTAGCATTTCTTTTTCCATATCTAGAAGTTCTCTTTCGTCATATTCCTCGGCTTTGTTTAAAGTATATTTATGTTTTTCAGTTGTTTCTTGACTTGCAATATCAAACATTGTAACTTGGCCTTCTATAGATTTTTTAGTTTCTCCTGATATTGTGTCTAGTACTCCTTCAAAAGAATTTAGTAGTGTATGGCGAGTTTCTCCAAGTTCATCGAATGCTCCTGATTTTATTAAACTTTCTATACATTTTTTATTTACCGCTTCTCCTTGCATTCTCTCTGCAAAATCTGTAAAGCTCTTGAATTCGCCATTCTTTTCTCTTTCTTGTACTATCGTCTCAACTGCAGATGTACCAACATTTTTAACACTACCAAGTCCAAAACGAATTTTATTATCATTTACAGTAAACTTTGTAAAGCTCTTATTTATACTTGGTTTTAAGATTTCAATATTTAACCTTTTACATTCAACAATGTATTCTGGTATTTTATCTAAGTTTCCTAGGAAGCTGTTTAAAGTTGCTGCCATAAATTCTGCGGGATAATATGTTTTTAAATACGCTGTTCTATATGCTACTACTGCATAAGCTGCCGCGTGTGATTTATTAAATGCATATTTTGCAAATTCTGCCATTTCATCAAATATTTTATTTGCACTTTGTTCATCTATTCCATTTCTTACACAACCTGGTATTAGTACATTTCCTTGTTCATCTGTTTGTCCATGTATGAAATATTCTCTTTCTTTTGCCATTACATCTAGTTTTTTCTTCCCCATTGCACGTCTTACTAGGTCTGCTCTACCTAGCGAATATCCCGCTAAATCTCTAACTATTTGCATTACCTGTTCCTGGTAAACCATACAGCCATATGTTACATTTAAAATTGGCTCTAATGCTGGGTGTGTATATTCACTATGTGTTGGGTCTAGCTTGTTTTTGATGTACCTTGGAATTTGGTCCATTGGGCCAGGTCTATATAGTGATACTCCTGCGATTATATCTTCTAGGGTATCTGGCTTTAATTCCTTCATAAAGTTTGTCATACCTTGACTTTCAAATTGGAATACTCCTACTGTGTTTCCAGATTGCCACGTTTCTTTGAATACTTTTGGATCATTCATGTTTTGGTCAAAAGAAACGTCTACTCCTCTATTTTGCTTTACAAACTTTATTGTATCAGATATAACTGTTAGGGTTCTTAAGCCTAAGAAGTCCATTTTTAGAAGTCCGCAATTCCTCTAGAGTTGTCATTATAAATTGTGCTTCTATTGTTCCTTCATTTACATATAAAGGTACATAATCTAAAACTGGTTTATCTGTAATTAGTACTCCGGCATGCGTGTGTTGAAGCTTGACGTGGCAAGCCTTCTAATCTCATTGCTATATCTAAAATTTTCTTTGTTTCTTCATCATTTTCATATAATTCTTGCAATTCTCTATTTTGTTCTAGTGCCTTTTTTATAGTTATATGTACTTCATTTGGTATCATTTTTGCAAGTTTATCTGCTTCAGCATATGGAATATCTAGAACTCTTGCAACATCCCTTATTACCATCTTTGCTGCCATTGTACCAAATGTGATTATTTGTGATACGTGATCTCTTCCATATTTTCTTGCAACATATTCTATAACCTCTGGCCTTCTTTCGTAGCAAAAGTCTATATCAAAATCAGGCATGCTTATTCTTTCTGGGTTTAAAAATCTTTCAAAAAGCAAGTTATATTTTATTGGGTCTATATCTGTTATACCCATTGCAAATGCTGCTATTGAACCTGCTCCTGAACCACGTCCTGGCCCTACTGAAATACCTTGTGTTTTGGCATAGTTTATGAAGTCCCAAACTATAAGATAGTAATCAACATATCCCATTTTTTCTATTACAGATATTTCATATTCTAATCTATCTTGTGCAACTTTACTTGGGTTATCTCCATACCTATTTTTCAAACCTGTTCTACATAGCTCTTTGAAAAAGTCTGCATGTGTTGCATATTCTTTTGGCACTTCATAATTGGGAAGTTTTGTATTTCCAAATTCAAAATCGAAATTGCATTTTTCTGCAATTTTTACAGTGTTTTCTATTGCCTCTGGTATGTTTTTAAAATACTCTGCCATTTCTTCTGGTGATTTTACATAGAACTCATCAACACCCATTTTCATTCTATCAGGGTCACTCATCTTTTTGCCTGTTTGAATGCATAATAATATCTCGTGAATATATGCATCTTCCTTTTTTAGGTAATGTGAATCATTTGTTGCAACTAAAGGAATGTCAAGTTCTCTAGAAAGTTCAACAAGTTTTTGATTTACTAACACTTGCTCTGGTAAACCATTTGGTTGCACCTCTAAATAGTAGTCTTCTCCAAAAATATTTTTGTGCCACAAAGCAATTCGTTTAGCTTCTTCCATGTCTTCTTTTAAAATTGCCTTATTTACACTTCCTGCTAAGCATGCACTTAAGCAAACTAAACCTTCATGATACTTTTCTAAAAGCTCTAAATCAATTCTTGGTTTATAATAAAAGCCTTCAATAAAGCCCATTGAAACTAAGATACTTAAGTTCTTGTACCCAATTTCATTTTTTGCAAGCAAAATCAAGTGTGAATATTTATTGTCTATATTAGATTCTTTATCAAATCTTGTACGTGGTGCGACATAAACTTCACAACCTATAATAGGCTTAATTCCGACCTTTTTACATTCTTTATAAAAATCAACCACACCAAACATAACACCATGGTCTGTAATTGCCATAGCCTTCATTCCAAGTTCTTTTGCACGTGCTGGTAGTTCTTTTATTTTATTTGCTCCATCTAATAAACTAAATTCCGTGTGTGTATGTAAATGTACAAAATCCATATTTTTCTCCTAAATTTCTCTATTTATGTTGCCTATTATATCATATTTTTTTGAAAAAAGTAAGAGGTTTTTGGAACAAAAGATTATAGTAAATATGTTAAAACCTTTCTATTATTTGATATTTCGCCCTGTTTGTGCTATAATTAAATTATCAAAAAGGCTTTTTGCCAAATTATAATTGGAGGTTAAATCTCATGTTTAAGAAATTTACTAACTCGGTCATCAGAACCATTTTTGCAATCGTTTTGATTGCAATCGCACTTTTCCTCCTTCGGGTAGGCTTCAGCTGGAAAGCTATTGGCATCCCCAACAACACATTCGGAACCCTTATTGTTTTTGCAGAAATCGTTTTTGGTTTTGGCTCTTTCATCTATGGCATTTACTTCATTGCCCCGAAATTTTGGGAAGCTTTTTTCTACATTGTTCTTTTTAAGAACATGCCTGAAGAGAGAAAAAGAATTGAGAAATGGTTCGCACGCCACAATAAAGTTTATCTGTGGTAATGCTTCCATAGCAGTGGTCCTTACATAAGACCACTGCTCTTTTTGGCTTTTTTGGACTTTTGTATTGGTTTTTTATTAGATTTATGATATAATGGTTTTGAATTTTGAAAGGATTTGATTTTATGAAACTTGCATCAGATAATGAAACTTTAGCGGAAAACAAGGCCTTAATTTTATATTTACTAAATAAAGTTAATAAACCCCTTGAAAACACTGCGTTTTATAAATTACTTTTAACATTTGAAGATATGAATTATTTTTATTTTCAACAGTTCTTGCTAGATTTAATGGAAAACAAATATATTTTAAAAGGGACTTCTGATAAGAACGAAACTATATATGAAATGACTGATGAAGGTAGACAAGCAATTGGTTTAGTTCAAGACTTAATACCAGGTTTTACAAGGTTCCAAATTGATAATAAATTTAAAGAAGACTTACGTTCTATTGAGGATGAATACTCTATCACAGCTGATTTCATTCCTGAGAGTGAAAACTCTTATACAGTAGTTTGCAAGATTACTGAAAATGGAAAAGTAACTTTTGAAGTTAGAACATTTGCTGGTTCTAGAGAACATGCAAAATCTATTGTTGATAATTGGAAGAAAAATGCTGTTAAGCTTTACCCTAAGATGTTAAAAATGCTTACGAAATAAAATTAAAAACCACTAGCTAAAATCTGCTAGTGATTTTTTTATTTACTTTTGATTTTTTATAAATGTAATTCTGGTAATAGTTTTCTGTAATATGGCATTAATCCTATTTTATTTGGTGTTTGTGCTGGTAATTGCCAGAACATATAATCTGACCATTCATTTCCTTCAATTATTATTGGTTCCTTTTCTCCTATGCAAATATCCCAACCAACTTGTCTTATTTGTGGAACTTCTAAAGCTGCTTTTTTTACAAGTTCTTTTGCTTCATTAAATAATGGTATTTGGAAACCTTTAAATTCTATGTTTGATACTGGGTGTTTTTTATAAACTACCCCTGTGCAAGTTTGTGCATCAGCTGAAATTTTTCCAGTTTCTAAATCTATTGGTGCTGATACCGCTCCAAAGCCCATATTATCTACAAAGCTTTCTGTACAACCAAATTTAACAACACCATATACAACATCAACTTCTTTGTTTGGTTTTACAACAGTAACAAGTCTCATACAATTTACTGCATATGGGTTAACTTTTGCCATACCTTCGTGTTGTTTTATAACTCCTTCAATTACGCCAATTTTTTTCTCTTTGATATAGTTATACATTGCTTCAGCATTCTTAAAGTCATTTAAGCTAAGCTTTTCTATTCCTCTTCCTGAATCTCCCTTATAAGGTTTGCAGAATATTGTCTGATTTTTTTCTATGAATTTTGTAAATTCCTCTAAGCTCATTTTTTCGATATCACCAAAATCCCTTTTTAGGTATTTACTAAAACGTGCTGTAAACTTTGATTTGTCATTAAAATATTCTCTATATGCTGTATCATTTAGATATTCTACTATTTTCTTGTTTCTAAATCTTGTAAGGTATGTGTCTCTGTTTTCTGGTTTCATGTTGTAAAATTCAAAAATTTTATAATCATTATGGCCTGCTCCATACTTTATTGTACATGTGATTATATCAAAAAAAATGCTTATCTTACTTTTGTTTGTTTTCTCATGAACACAATCTATTGTTTTAAAAAACTCCTTATATTTCATCCCAAATATTGCTTTTAATTTATAAACTAACATATATACCCCCATAAATTATTTTAAATATTATTAAATTTTTCCATTATTCTAATTTTCCTCCACCTTCTTTAAGCACGTTATAGACTTCTTTTTTTATCCTCATACTCTTTTAATCTTGCTTCATAGCTTTCTAAAGCTGCTTTTTCAAATGGAATTTTTGCATTTGCTTGTCCTAATATTTTGTGTACAAAATACTTTGCAAATTCTGGATTTAATACTAGAATTGGTCCTAGAATTGATGTTCCTATAAAGTTATTAATTCTAATTCCTTCGAGCTTGCTTTCACGGTTTAAACCTGCTCCTCGAATTACTTTTGCAAAATAATTTGTTTCATTATTTCCATAAGAATGTGCAAATTGATCTTTGAAGCCTACAATCTTCATTCCTTCAAATTCGCCTAAAAATAATGAGTTGTATCTATTGAACATTTCTCTTTTTGAATATATATCTAATAAACCTAAGCCTTCTATTTTTGAACCATCATCATTTTCTATATACTTTCCAAGAATTTCTAGGCTATTTCCTGTAAATAGTATTGCCTTTCCTGTTTGTATGTATTCATTTAGCTTGTTTTTATATTGTTTTAATGACCTAATAATTATTTCTTGTGCTTTTTCTGTCATTGAACCTAAGTAAATTAAGTCAATATTTTCTTTGCTAAATGCTGGTTCTGTATGCAAACTTGTTTCTATAAATTCTGCTTCTGGCAAGCATTTTTTTAGAAACATGATATTTCCATAATCTCCATATATATTGCTCATTTCAGGGTATAATATTTCTATTTTCATTAAATCTTACCCCCTCTTATATTATCTTTTAATTTAAGTGCCACATCATATTTATAGATATCATGAAGAATAAATATTGTATCTACATCCTTTTCTATAAATTTTGTTGTTTCAAATTCATTTATTGTTTTAATTATTTTTTCTTCTGGAACTCCTGCATATAGTAATCTTAAATAGTAGTCGTTTGCTCTTACTCCACCTATTATTATTTGTTTAATATCATCTTTGTTTAAAAGCTCAAAGTCTGCATCATATAGCCATGTAAGGTTTTCTGATGAATTTTTCGCATCATCACAATCATCTATTATTAGAATTACAGCCTTATTTCCTGGTTCACTTTGTACGTAATCAAACACACGTGATGCAGCTACTGGGTTTTGCCCTTTTGAGAGGTGTGTTATTACCCTTTTTCCATTAATATCCTCTTCACTTATTCTTGTTTCTACTATTTTCGTTTTCTTTATTGCATTATTAATGTTTGTTGCTGAAACTCCTATTGTTCTTAAAATTGTAATTGCTGCAAGTTCATTGTAAATATTAAATAAGCTATCAGCTATCATATTATATTTATAGCTTTTTTGAGTTTCCTTTATTATTATTTCTTTTCTTACTTTATCAATATTTTTTACTAGGAAATTACTTTCTGGAGATTTAAAACTGCAGTTTGGGCAATATGCTTTTCCTATATGATGATATCTTGCATATTCGTATTTTAGCTTTGTATCGCATATTGGGCAGGTTTTAATATCTTTTATTATGTTGGTTGTTTCTTTAACATCAGTATCTAGCTTGTCTATTCCATAGTATATTTTTTTGTTATCTTTTCCAAGGCTACAAGATACTAAGTCATCAGCATTCAAAACTAATGTTGTTTCTTTTGGAAGGCTGCTGTTTATAATATCTACTATATAGTCTGTATTTGCATTTCTTTTTATTGAATCTCTAAAAAGATTTGTGCAAACTAAATAGTCTGGTTTTATGTACTTATATATTAACTTTGAACTTCTTTCATCAACTTCAAACACTGCTATTTCTTCTGTTATCTTGTTTTTAAGTGATGCCTTTGTAAGCAAGCTACATGCAATTCCAGAATTCAGGTTTGAACCTAATCTGTTATTTAATACATTAAAACCATTTTCAATTAATATATCATTTATCATATTGCATACTGTTGTTTTTCCATTTGTTCCTGTTACTGCAATGATTTTTTTTGGTTTATCTATTTGTTCTAAAAAGTCTGGGCAAATTTTTATCGCTATTTTCCCTGGCATGTACGAAGCGTTCCTTCTTAATAATTTTAGAACATGTACAGCAAGTTTTGAAACATAAAGTGCTGTATAAAACCTAAATTTACTCATATATATATGTCCTTTCTATACATTAAATTTGAATAATACTATATCTCCATCTTGCATAATATATTCTTTTCCTTCTGAACGAACTAAACCTTTTTCTTTTGCTGCTACCATTGAACCTTCTCTCATTAAATCATCAAATGATACTATTTCTGCTTTTATAAAGCCTCTTTGTATATCTGAGTGAATTTTTCCTGCAGCTTCTGGAGCTTTTGTTCCTTTTTTTATTGTCCAAGCTCTTACTTCTGGTTCACCTGCTGTTAGGAATGACATTAGTCCGAAGCAAATCGTAACTTTCTCTTATTACTGTATCTAAGCCTGATTCTTTTAAGCCAAGTGCTTCTAGCATTTCTTGTTTATCTGTATCATCTAGGCTTGATAATTCTTCTTCTATTTTTGCACAAAGTGGAATACATTTTGTATTTTCTTCTTTTGCAATTTCTTTTACTTTATTAACGTTTACATCATTTTCTACATCTGCTAATTGGTCTTCTTCAACATTTGCTATGTAGATTATTGGTTTTGATGTTAGTAAAAATAAATCTTTTACTGTTTCTTTTTCTTCATCCGTAAGTTCTACTTGTCTTGCTGGTTTTCCATTATCTAGTAGTTCTTTTATCTTTTTTAAAGCATTTATTTCAGTTTGATATTTCTTATCAGCTTTTAGCATTTTTATTGCTTTATCCATTCTCTTATCAACTGTTTCCATATCTGCAAAGATAAGTTCTAAATTGATAGTTTCTATATCTCTTTTAGGGTTAATATTTCCATCAACATGAACTATGTTTTCATCTTCAAAACATCTTACAACTTCAGCTATTGCATCAACTTCCCTTATATGTGATAGAAATTTGTTACCAAGCCCCTCACCTTTGCTTGCTCCTTTAACTAACCCTGCAATATCAACAAATTCAATAACTGCATGTGTTGTTTTTTGTGGGTGATACATTTCTGTTAATTTATCTAATCTTTCGTCTGGAACTGCTACCATTCCAACATTTGGTTCTATTGTACAGAATGGATAATTTGCACACTCTGCTCCAGCTTTTGTTATACTATTAAACATTGTACTTTTTCCAACATTTGGTAATCCAACTATTCCTATTTTCATAACTATAAGTCTCCTCTTTTTTCTTATTTTACTTGGTATATTATATACCATTTTTACTATTAAATCAATAAATCTATCGCAAAAAGATGGAATGAAAAAAAATCATCCCATCTTTAAATTCCTAATTAATATTATTCTTTAATTCTTCATAAAAGCAAATCTGACTTATTTGAATATATGGGTATAACCATAAAACACCTATTCCAAATGTTAATGTGGCCAAAATTGCCCAACCTATAAAAGATAATTCCAGTACAAACAAATTACCTTTATTCCCTCGCATCATAGCTTGACTTTCTTCAACAGCTTCCTTGCCTGACATTTCAGGCTTATCATAGGCTATAAATCTTGAAAGTGCAATTGAATATCTTTTTACTACTGACCAAACACTGCATGCTATGATAACAATAAAAGCAATTATTACTATTGCAGAACTTCCTGTTTCTGAACTTCTAGTTACAGGACTTAATGTCTTCATTAAACCACTTGAAGTAAGAGAATAAAAAGACAAAAATACTAAAACTGCAAATATTATTAAAGCTGGCACAACCATAACTAAAAACTCATTCCAAGCAATACTCCAACTTTTCTTGAAGTTTGAGAATCCTAACTTCAAAAAGTCAAAAGTTTCAACTTCTTCTCCTCTTTTTAGTTTCATAAATGCAATTATAATGCCATAGCTTATTGGGACAGTAATAATAAATTGTGTAATTGAAACAATATTGTATAGTAATCCTTCACTGTCCTTTGAATATTCTAGAATTACTTGAATTAAAAATGAAATTAAACCATATACGAAAACAATTAAAACTGCTTTTCCCCACTTTCCTGTTAAACTTTCTCTTGCTTCTTTTCTTGTATTTGTAGCTGTCATCATTTGTAATCACCCCTTTTTATTTATTATGTATTGTTTCTGCGGATTCATTACCGGCGATGAACAGCATTCTAATTGATGATAATACCGCCATTTGGCTGAATCACAACCTTTGCCTTACCATTCTTGCCTACTTTCAAGGTCTTCTTTACCGAAGTGTAGAACTTCTCACCCTGTTTCTTTGGCTGATCGGTAAGATATTCCACAGTCTTGCCAGCGAACATAGGCAGATTGAGGGTCAGGGTGAGCGGCTTGTCTGTAGCATTCAAA
>ERZ779877.769-NODE-769-length-32351-cov-5.431261_pt1 | contig 32351 bp, 31 predicted proteins | sample MGYA00511556_ERZ779877 | MGnify/ENA primary metagenome ERZ779877 (study PRJEB29588, sample SAMEA2159338) | human gut metagenome | biome: human gut; feature: human-associated habitat; material: faeces | place: Denmark | collected 2008/2010 ...
AAATTTGTATTCAAGTTGGGCAAGACCCTTCCCCTGTTTCCAGGTGCTAATGATTTTTTCCCGCATCCGATCTTCCTCCTGCTATAGCAGACCTGCCACTCTCGTGACAGGCCTGCTCAATTATACATTATTATGTTATTTAATATATCCCATAGATTGAAGAGTTTCTCCAGCCGCATCGAGATAGGATTGATAGCTATATACTTCTTTTAGTGTCTTCACAAATTCATCATATTCCTCAATTGGCCGACGCCCATAGATAAACTTAATCAGTTCCTCCTCTGCGAAGGTTGCCGCGTCAGAGGCCACAAACCCTTCCGGGAAATCTACAAACCCGTTAAGGCATTTGATTCGAGGCTGTGCCGCCGCAAATTCGATAACATCACGGCTCATTGGATTACGAATGATAAGGTATTTACTTTCGTCGCCACGGCCGGTAAACTGGTAATTGTACAGATAGGCCTGCAGATCTGATTTCTTCCAAAGATCATTGTTGATGAGCTCCACTTCACCGTCAGCGTTTACCTGATGATACGTTCCTTCGGGACCGTAGGCCACCAGACGATTGCCCTCCTCGGTAGAAAGATAATTTAAGACCTTAAACAGCGCTTCCTTTTTCTCCGGTGACTGACTTAATGTAGCCGGAATCGCGAACATGTGGACAGGTGTGCCAATTTGCCATTCACCGTCCAGTTCTTTACCATTTCCTCCTCCAATTGTTCCCATCGGTTTCCAGGATGCATCCGGGTTGACCGCCTTGGCCTGCTCGATATGGATGTCCTTGGCAAACAGGCTCCACTCGATACGCGTCATGCCCACCTTACCCTGGAATGCTTTATCCTGTACCGGCTGGGAGCCGGTGTTACCGAAGAGCTCCGGATCGATTACGCCGGCATCAACAAATTTCTTTGCTTCCAGGATAGCATCCTTGATGTCCGGATCCGTGACAGTCGAAACCAGATTTCCATCCTTAACGTAAATGCTGGGCAAAGCTCCCGAGTTAGTCGGAAGAGCAACGCCATATGCTCCGAAGATGGCTGAGAAAGCGCGAAGTCCATTATTGCCGGTAAGGGCGAAAGTATCATTCTTCCCGTTTCCGTCCGGATCATCGTTCGTGAAAGCTACGGCCACATCGTAGAGCTCGTCTAAATTGGTGGGAATACTAAGACCCAGATGATTCAGCCAGTCCTCCCGAATAAACGACATACAGTATTCAAAGGAGATCGGAACAGGAATTCCATACGTTTTACCGTCAACGACGCCCATATCCAGCGAATCACCCAGCCAGTCCTTCACCGTACTCAGTTCATTCTGGTATACATCGGTCAAATCCATAACCAGGCCTTTTTTTGAATAGTTTCGTAAAAGCTCCTGATTCACCCAGAACATATCCGGGTAATCGCCGGTAGCAATACGGGTATTGACAGTGTTGATATAATCGCTGATATCATCATAGCCAACCAGCTCAATGTTGACATTAAGCCGCTTAAGTATTTCTGCTTTGATGATATCATCGTCCTGAGCGGGTAATCCGCCGCCCCATCGGATGATCTCCAGCGTCACGGGTTTTTTGTCCGAACCGCCGGCATCAGCGCTTTGGCCATCCCCCTTGCTTCCACCGCCCCCGCAGCCGGTTAAGCACCCCATTACGAGGGTCAGCGTAAGAATCATAGTAATCAAGCTTTTTCGTTTCTTTTGATACATATACAGTTCCTCCTCTTTTTTTATGTGTGTCAGGCAGTTATTAAATGCCTGCGACATCCTTTTCATCCCTTGACGGCTCCGGTGGTGATGCCGCTTACATAGAAGCGTTGCAGGAAGGGATACAACGCGACAATAGGCAGACTTGCTGTAACGACCGAGGCCATTTGCAGGGTCATGGTCGGTACAACCTGGTCCGCATCGACCACTTGTTGGTTGGCAGTCAGGATATTTCGTACAACTACCTGAAGCGGCCACTTATCCGGCTTGGTAATGTACAAAATTGCCTGCTGAAATTCATTCCAATGCTGGACTCCGTAGTAAATCGCAATTGTAACCAGAATCGGCTTACACAGCGGCAGCACGATTTGCAGGAAGCTGCGGAATTCGCCCGCTCCGTCAATTCTGGCGGAATCCAGTAATTCCGACGGTATATTTTCCATAAAATTCTTTAGTATGATTAAATACTGTGTCCAAATCACTTGCGGGATAATCATCGACCAAAGGGTATTGACTAACCCTGCCTTTTGTACCACCAAATAGGTGGGAATCATACCGCCGTTGAACATCAGCGTAAGAACAACCATGTTAATGAAGAACTTCCTCCCCGGCAATTTTTTTCGGCTAAGCGGGAAAGCCATCAGCGCCGTAAAGAAAACATTGAGTACCGTGCCGACGACTGTAATAAAAGTGCTGACCTGGAACGATCCCGATAAGGTCGACTTTTGAAACAGCGTTTCATATGCATCAAAGGAAATGACACGCGGAATGACTAAAAATCCTCCGTTACGCATAACCTCGGTATAAGGTGTCAGCGATGCGGAAATCACAAATAGCATCGGAAAAAGGATGGAAAATGCAACAAGAAAGAGAATTACATAAATCATACCGTCAAAAATACGGTCTCTCCTTCCGCGCACGCCAACATTCCTGCTCAGTACTTCTATTTCAGATGAATTTTTGCGCGGCCTTTGCATTACTTTTGTTTTCATCACCAGATTCCCTCCCCTGTCACCTTTTTGGAGGTATAGTTAGATAGGAGAACCAGTGTACAGGAGATGACACCTTTAAACAGTCCTACCGCTGATGCCAGGCTGAAGTTGAGCTGTTGAAGGCCGGTACGGTACACCCAGGTATCAATGATTTCACCAACGGAACGAACCTCCACATTACTCATGACATACACTTGCTCGAAGCTGGAATCCAGCACCGTACCGACGCGAATCGTCAGCATCATGGTAATCACCGACATAATGCCAGGAAGCGTAATATGCCAGATACACTGCATGCGGGAGGCACCATCCGTTCTTGCCGCCTCATACAATGCAGGATCAATGTTGTTAATCGCTGCTATGTAGATAATCGTGCTGAAACCGGTCGTCCTCCAGATCGATGAAATCACAAGCAGGGAGCGAAACCATTTCGTGGACGTCAGGAACGGGACAGAACTGCCGGTGAGCTCGACAAGCCAGCGATTGATCAGTCCATTGTTTTGGGAAAGCAGGGCCATCATAATCCCGTATATAATTACCCAGGAAAGAAAATACGGAAAAAAGCTGACCGACTGAACAAAGCGGCGATATCGCTGCCCCCGGCATTCAGTCAGCAAAATAGCAAGTATGATGGGTGGAAAGATACTGAAAATCAGCATATAAAAGCTGATGCTGAAAGTATTTTTCATAAGAGTTCCAAAATAGGGTGAATCCATAAACAGCTTAAAATGTTTGAACGCGGGAGTTGCCCAGGGGCTGCCGATAATGCCGCCCGTAAAGTCATAATCCTTGAACGCCAAAGTAACACCGTACATTGGCATAAAGCGGAAAATTACATAATAAATGACACCTGGCAGCAACATAAGATAGAGTACACGATATCTTCGCAGCCGTCCAACCCATCGGCTAAAACAGGCTTTTGCCGTTATTTCTTTTGCCGTTATTTCCATTGCAGTACACCTCCAGAATTTTTTGTATCTTCATTATAGTCGGTTTTGTTTACAAAATATATACAGTATTCTTGTCAAAATGTCAGATATGTTCTCCAATATCACCGGATTCTTCGTAATCTGTTGCATTCCTTTATAGCAGCAGGTATAATAGGAACAGAACCTGATGAATTGGAGGTATTCTCATGTTTTCACAAGCTGGGACAAAACCGCTGCACGTTGTGGTTGTGGATGATGAACGCCCAATTCTGGATGAACTGCGCCTGTTTGGATGGCAGGAATGCGGTGCGGAGCTGTCCGGCGTGTTTACGAATGGCGCTGAAGCTTTGGATTTTTGCATAGACAACGAGGTAAATGTAATTATCTCAGATGTGGTAATGCCTACTATGAACGGTCTTGAGCTTTTGGAGCGCATCAAAAATATAGCCCCGCACATCCAGTTTATCGTATTGACCTGCCACGAGAGCTTCAGATATGCCCAGGAAGCACTGCGTTCCGGAGCCCTTGATTATATCGTGAAGGCCAATATGAATGATGAGGACCTCGTGTCCGCGATTGGCAAGGCGAGAGCCGCGATCGAAGAAACCTCTCACATTCAGAATAGCATCGAAGAAAAACATCAAAAGGAAATCACTGCTTTATTCCGGCAGCTGATTGGCCCCGACGCCGACTGCACGGCAATTCAAAAAGCCATACAGCGGCTTTTCCCTCTTAAATTTCCCTTATATCTGCCTTTATTTTATGTTCGTTTCACCGATGAATTTGTTCCAACCACACAGCAGGAAATTGTATCTCTTCTCTACGAAAGCAATCTCCCTAAGCGGTTTGACAGCGAACTCATTCCTTTATCCAGGAAGCAGCTTCTTGGAATATCCAACTGCTGGACAAGGGAACGTATTGAAGCATATATTCTGGAGATGCAGCGGGTGTTGGCCGATAGCATCCCATATCCGGAAATCGGTATCCATGTCTATGGGTCGATTGGCCAGCCTTTACAGGATATTCATCAGATCCGGCATTATTTGCTCGCATCGAGAAAATGGGACGACCTGTTCTTTTTTGACCAGCGGAAGATCCTGTTTGAACCGCCCGAATCCGCCCCTGTCTCCTTATCGGAAGAGGAGCGGCAGGCAATTTTAGAGCAATGCAAAGAGCACTTGGGAGACCCCCGGTCTTTGTTCGCCTTTTTACAGGAACAGCTGGATAATATCAACAAAAATGTCTTTTGGGATCCCTCCGACCTCAAGCGTTTTCTGGTATGGTGGTTCACGGCACTGCTCGGCCGAAGGATTACGCTGGATCGAATGGCTAAAATCAGCGAAAAGATTAACCACTCACAAACGATTGATGAGGCCATCGACAGCCTGTGGTATTTTTGGCTTCAGTACACAGCCGAACAATCCCTGCAGCATCCGGAAATCCGCAGGGCACTGGAGCTCATCAATAAGCATCTGGATCAGCCAATTACACTGCAGTTCATTGCCAAACAGGTGGGCTTAAGCTCCCACTACCTGAGCCGCCTTTTCCACGCGGAAACCGGAAAGCCTTTTAATCAATACGTTATAGAGGCCAAAATGCAGCGGGCCGCGAAGCTCCTGCGTGAATCCACAATGAAGGTCTATGAAGTGTCAGACAGTATCGGAATTCCCAATTACCGATATTTCGCGGCGCTGTTCAAAAAGCATTGGGGTATGACACCGATAGATTATAGAAAGAATGTGATGAAATGAGAGTACGGAGAAAGCATTTGTTCCACTGGGGACTCACCCAGCGTCTGTTCGTAATGACATCCACTATCTCCATTGCAGTGTTGGCCATCATGGCTTTATACGGCTATAATTCCGCTCATAAGGCCCTCGAACGGCAAATCGCCAGCAACATCTCCAGCTTGAACGACCGTACCCTCAGCTATGTTGACAGCTATGTAGAGAGTGCCCAAAGCCTTGGCCGTATGATTGCCGCGGATCGTGGAACCGGCATCAGACAGTCTGAGCGTATCGGTATCTTAATTAACACCTTCAGTCAAACCCTCTATCCCGTCGCCCGCACTATTTATTATATACCTGCCAACGGTGAAGTAATTTCCACTCGTCAGACTTATTATGACATCATGGGAAATAAGATGCTGCCGCTGCTGGCAGAAAGTGCACAGGATAGTCTCACCGGCCTCGCCTGGAGCCAGCCGTATCACTCTCCTGTTTCCGGTGACACCGTTGCCTTTTCACTGGCTGTAGAGGACCAGCCAAATGACGAAAAGGGTGTCTTAGTCATAGAACTGGATCTGGGTTACATCAAAAATGATCTGGACCGTTTTCTTCATAAAGGGAACCAGTCTTATCTGCTAATGACATCAGAAGGGAACGTCATCCTTTTTAATCGTAATACAGATTTACTGCAATACGAAAACGACACCCTGCGCACCTCTATCGCACCGCAAATGATTGCCGAGCTGGCAGACTGCCCTCAGGGAATCTCCTATTTACCCAAAGAAGCTCCTTCCTTGCTCGTCACCCGTTCGCCTATCAATCGACTGGGTTGGTCGCTATTCACGCTTGTCAACAGCGACAGCATTTTTGCGGCGTACAACAAAACCCTGACCAGGACCTACATTAACGCCGGAATCCTGATTCTGGTGGTTTTGTTGGGTGTATGTTTCTTCTTAAGCCGCAAATTCGTTTCTCCCATTCGTGAACTGGATGAGAAGATGAGCCATTTTTCCAAGACGCAGCTCAATGAGCCCCTGCCCGTCAAAAGAAGCGATGAGATCGGTCACTTGACGGAAAGCTATAATCAAATGCTCATGCGCTTAAAACGCCTCATCCGGGAGGTTAAGCAAAGTGAAAAAGAAAAACAGAATTACAAGATTCAGATGCTGCAAAGCCAAATCAAGCCCCACTTCCTTTATAACACGTTAGCCTGCATCAGAAGCCTGGCGAAGCAAAACAGAATGGAGGAAATCCGTGAGACAATCTCCTCTCTGGTGGGACTTTTGGCTTATACCTTCGATAAGACGGATGATTTTGTAACCATCAACGAAGAAATTCAGTCACTCAAAAAGTATATACAAATTCAGCATATGCGATATGGAGATGTCTTCCATATAGAATATCAGATCAGTCCCGATACCAGCGAGTGTTATTGTCCAAAGCTCACGCTGCAGCCAATCGTTGAAAACGCAATCTTTCATGGAATCTTACCCGCCGAGGAAAATGGAGCTATCCGAATCGAAACAAAGATTTACAACGAAGAATTGCACATATTTGTAAAAGATAATGGGATTGGATTTAGTGCAGACCGATTTGAGAAGATATTGGCAGGTATCGAGCCGGACAACAATTCCAATGCATTCAATCATGTAGGACTTAAAAATGTAAACAACCGGATTATTCTTAATTATGGAGACACTTACGGTATTCATATTTTATTACAAGAGGAGGGAACCTGCATTGAGATAACCTTGCCGGTTAAATGGGGAAAAACTTGAATTGCTAAGAATATACCTGATAATTACGGCCTCGGAATAAAAATTTTCCCCTGAAATCCCAAAACTTAATAAATAGCACCGGATTCATAATCATTCGACATGCGCTTGTTGGCATAGTATAGGATAAAATCACCCGCATAGAAAGAAAAGGTCGACCCCTTATAGCTGCTTTTTTGGAGGGGCGGCCCCTCCATGGTCCACATCGAACAGTTCCCGTTGTTCAGATGGTTTCCGGCATTGATATAGCTCAGTCTATGCCTGCCGTCCGGATCTACTGTCTCTATCGTGAAGTTCACGATGATATAGCCGTCCGTCAGCCAGAAGTCTTCATCATAATCCACGCCGTATTTATCTGCATAATCCATTTGCTAACGCAAGAACATGGGCGGGAATAAGCCCGATAAGCATAACAATGTAGGTAAATCCAATATAGGCGGTGGGCTGTCGGGTACAGCTTCTTCCTCGGATGGCTGTGGCTGCTCGTAAATCACATAATCCGCGCCGCGCAACCGCCCTTTGCTGTCGCGCTCTCTGCTGCGCCTGATATATCCGGCTTTTTCAAGTTCCTTGACTGCTTCGCGGATTGCGTCTATCTTCTCACGGTTGATATGCGCCAGCCCCGAAAGGGTATAATCCCAATCTTCGGGCAAGGACAGCATTTGCGACAAAAGCCCTTTTGCCTTTAAGGACAATTCCTTATTTCGTAAATGGTGATTGCTCATTACGGTATATCCCGTATTGCGCTCAACTCGGAAAACTGCCATTTTCAATTCACTCCTTTGCGGTGGTATCGTGGGCAATTAGAAAACCGATTTTGAGAGATTAAGGGTAAACTATCGGGGTATGCGGTTTTCGTGTTTGTAAAGCCTTGATTTTCAATGCGTTTCAAGCCTCTAAATGCCCACGCTGGGGGCTGTTTCGGGGCATAAAAAAACGGCGTTCCTATCTTCTCGTTTGAGAATTAGTAAACGCCGTTTGTGTTTCATAACACATTGCTTCTTATTCACTTGTATGGTACAATATTCTATCAGCGTTGGTTTTCCGGCAGGATTTCAGGCTGCATATCAGGTTCTTTGCCCATTTGTAGTAAATTAGTAGTATTTTTCGCCTGTTATCCTGCGGAATCCCTTGTTTTTCAAGGGGTTTCGGGGTTTATCAACGATTTTTATATAAAAATGTAAGATCGGACAAATCTCTGTACTCTGATATTCCGCAGGAAGGTTCTGTTAATCGACCTCGGCTTCATTTCCTTCGTTATTCGAGGTTTCATGATATTCCTGTTCGGTATTGACACTCCAGATATTCTTCTTGTCCCTGCTTCCGGTTAAAATATTCTTGACTGTTTCAAAGGACGTAACCATAGAGTGATCAATATTGTTATAACGATGCTGACCATTACGTCCAACACAGTACAGATTCTCAATTGAGCTTAAGTAAGCTACCAGCTTATCCATCTCATCATAGGTATCAAAGTAGGCCGGATAAGCTTTCTTCACCTTCTCCATATGAACATCCAAAACCACATCCGGACTGTCAATCAGACCAAGCTTAATCATTTCACTGACACCGATCTTCGCGAACTCTTCCTCGGTCATATTCCAGTATTCATCTCCTTCATTGACAAAATACTCAAGACCGATCCATACCGTATGCTCAAGATCCTTAATCATATAAGGAGACCAGTTATTATAAATCTGGAAACGTCCCAGCTTCACATTACGATCCTGTACATAAACCCAACAGTCCGGAACAATATTGTTCACGGTTCTGATATTGGTTTTATTCACCAGATTAATCTTTGGAACCAGAACACCAAGTGTCATATAATCACGATAAGGAAGTCCTGCTGCAATTCTTGCCGCATCCGCAGGTACATCGTTCATGCCGCCAACCAGATCCCTCACCGGCATGGAGGAAATGAAATAATCTCCTTCCATGGTGAACTCCTGTCCATCCTTTTCATAGGTCAGGGATGTCAGCATATTATTTGCATTCTTATGGACTTTGGTAACCTTCGCATTCTTAATGATTGTACCGCCAAGCTTCTCCACTTCTGCTGCTGTCACATCCCACAGCTGTCCGGGACCAAGCTTTGGATACTTAAATTCTTCGATCAGAGAGGTCTCCACTTTACGATTCTTTTTCTTAAAAATCTTTCCAAAGACATCCTTTAAGATAGCCACAATTGACAATCCCTTAACACGCTGTGCGCCCCAGGATGCGTCAATCTCGCTGGGATGTCTGCCCCAGAGATTCTCCGTGTAATATTCAAAGAACATGGAATACAGCTTACGCCCGAAACGATTGATATAAAAGTTCTCCAGATTCGTTTCCGGCAGCTTATGGAACATGGATCCCAGATAGCTGAATCCCACCTTTAACGTCGTAAGCAGTCCAAAATTCCTGAATGTTTCCGGTTTTAAGGAAATCGGATAGTCATAAAACTTCGTATCAAATAAAATACGGGAAACCCGGTGTCTTGTCAGCATGACACGGTCTTCCTTCTCCGGATCCGGTCCTCCCTTGGTTACCGGCATGGGACGATGCAGAATAATATCATCGTATGTCGGATGTCCCTGCATCGGAAGCATATGATCCCACCAGGCATTTACCTCAGGAATTTTGGAGAAGAAACGGTGTCCCCCCATATCCATACGGTTTCCTTTGTAATTGACTGTCTTGGAAATACCTCCAAAACAATCACTTTCTTCAAACACAATTACCTCGATATCCTTTGATTTCGTAAGTAATTCATAAGCTGCAGTAAGACCTGCAGGACCTGCACCAATGATCAGGGCTTTCTTCATTCGCGATTAACCGCCTTTCTATTATATATCTACCCCCGGAAAACCAAATGTCTGCTTTGCAGCCGCTTGGTTTTCTCTGAGGCTTTTTGCATTCTCGATATATCTACATTACACTCGCAAATCCGCACTTCGTGCTCTCCATCCTGCTTCGCAGGATATTTGCTCGTTAATGAGCCCAGAAAACCAAATGTCTGCTTCGCAGCCGCTTGGTTTTCTCTGAGGCTCATTATATCATATTTCTTGGGAAGCGTCTATACAGCTTTGGGACGGTTCCTCCAATACCATCATGCATAGATAAAACGGCATACACAGCATCAGGAAATAAACATACCGGAACTCTGTTGCCACGGGTGTTGCAATCATTACCGTTCCCCATAACAACAAACACGGAAGTGTATAAAGAAGTTTTCCTTCCTCCCGGCGCACCAGCACACATCCTATCATCAGCACTAAGATCCAGAAGGCAACTCCCATGCTCCATAACGTGCCATACACCGGTACCATGCTTCCGAGCTTTACAGCAATTTCTTTGCCCTTCACAACCAGGGGACCCCGGATCAGCGGTGTATGGGAAACACCAAGCTCCGTCGCACTGACTCCCTCTGCGTCAGCTACCGGATAATAGGAATCCGGATACCAGTATCCGTTTGTCTGCTGAATATAAGCCTCCAGATAATCACCCGGATATCGGATCAGCAGATCAAGCCATAACCTGAAAAATTCTTTTTTATGTGCTTCCAGATATTCCGGATGTCCGGCCCGGACAAGCTCCTTCATATTATCCGCGAATTCCGGATTATACAGGTTCTTCACGTGATTACGGTCAATGACCGCATCAATCAGTTCCAGTTGTTCCAAAGATAACTCCCTGTCATTGGCAAGAACATACGAAATCTGCTGAATCGGAATGCACAAAGACTCCACAAAATCCGGCGGTGTTACCCGGCATCCATTCATCACCGGATACTTCACCACAACTGCTGCAAGCAGGGAAACCGCCAGAAGTCCGATCACTTTCCGGTTCTTTTTCCAGAAAGAAGCAAAGAAAATTGGAACACATACCAAAAATGCGTACCAGCCATTCGAGCGGAACAGGCACATCATCGCCCCACTTAATACAAACAATACAGCATGCTGCCATTTCCCTCCATTCCGAAGCCTCAACAGCGATGTGATAAACACCAGCACAGCTGCTGCAAACGGAATGTCCTTCCAGACCGTAACTGCGTAAACAGCATGATATGGCAGGATTGCAAATATCAGAGCCATTGCGGTACACCATCCTGCCTTCAGATGAAGGAAACGCATGGATGACACAAAATAAGCAGCTGCAAATGCCATGATGCACATTTGTGCAAAAGTATAAAATCCCATGGCATATACCATATTTCCGGTTATTGCAAAGCCAATGGAATAAAAAACTTTTATCAGTAATGTATGTACCCAGGGATGATGATTGCTGTAAGAGACAATACCAAGCACCTGTTCCAGCTGATTAATACTGTCCGGCGTCATAATCCCGGGAAACTGATACAGGAAATAGGGCAGCCATCCCAAAAGACAGACAATGAATGTCGCAGCCAGCGGATGCATGGCAAAAGGATTGCGGCTTTTGACGGGTTCTCTTTCGCAGAAGAGTTCTTTCATCTTCTCCTTCTCCATAACCCAAAGGAACAGATATTTCAGCAATGCATCAAACAAGGCCCAGAAACCAATTGCAGCTGCCGCAAGGATAGCGCCCTGAAACATCCGGTTGGTTAACGACTCAATATAATGTGACGCATCTAACAGCATATAACACAGGGTATAAATCACTGCCAAAACTGCCGCTGTCACTCTCATTCTGCGGTCTGCTTTCTGTGAATCAGCAAGCTTCTTATAAACCTCCCGGTAAAAGAAAAATGCCAACAGAAAGAAGATCAGTGTAAATACATTCCCCGGCTCCATTCGTGCCGCTTTCATCAATGCCCAGGATGTTAAAAAACTTTCCCCGGCCTGTATGAAGATGATCCTTTTCTCTTTCAGCTTCACTATCCTGTCCCCTCACGTGTCGATCTCAAAATTCAAACATTCCCAAATACTATTTTCTATGGAAAAGATAATAGGTACTCACATAATTTCCATCATCAAACACATCCTCTGCAACCAGTTCGTATCTCTCCCAGATTGCCTCCGGATAACTGTCTTTTGCAAGAACGTATTCGGTCTGTCCTTCCCTGATATACCGCTCCTGCTCCTTATCGACCATATCTGAATTAATTGTCTGTGTCTGGAACCACTGGCATGTCGGTACAATATCACACACGGTATACAGACCCGCATCAAGACAGCCGATATTTAACAAAGTCGGATTATCCGACTGTTCTACAATCTCTTTAAAATGATACAAAAACAGGTCTTCGCGCTTCATCCTCATATAAGAAATATTAACCGAATTCAGGTATACAATCAGTGCGCTTGCGCCAATCGCTGCCACCATAAAAATGCCCTGCAGCCACTTTGCATCAGGCCGGGCAGAAGCTTTCTTCAGCTTCCGCATCCCCCATTCTGCCAGCTTTCCAACCAGAACGAAGCCGCAGACCGTAAATACACCAAGCGGTAATGCATAATAGGGAAGCTCAGAACCTCCGATATAAATTCCAAAAAACAAAAAGCCAAAGAGAACCGGTACAAACAAGCGTGTCATCCACTTCTGTTTCTTTTCCAGAAGCATTCCGAACATTCCGGGAATCATCGCAATGTAATAAACAAAATTGACGCGGATCAGCCAGTACAGAATTTTAACCAGCGTATAAATTCTTTCTCCAACAGAAGGACCTGCACTGTCCAGATTACTGTACAGAAATACGTTAATATAAACATATCCCCAATACCAGTCATATAAGGCACCACGCACACCAAAATAAATAAGCCCCGGTAAAAACGGAACCGCCATCCCAAGCAAAAACCAGCCGCAGGACACAAATGCTCGTTTCACATTCTTCCGGATCAGGCAGGAAAAAGCCACCCACATCATCCAGGCAAAGAAAAATCCCAATACGGTAAATTTAATATTTGCAACCACACCTGCCAGGACACCTGCAACCACCAATGTCCGGCTGTCCATCGCCTTGTGCGGATATTCCTTCTTAAAATAACGGAGTCCAAAGTATAATCCCCAGACCAAAAACGGAAAACAGATTTCTTCCGCTGCGCCGCCCCAGTAAAAGCTATAAGAAGCGAACACCATGGCAAGTGGTAATGGTGTCAGGACAAGTGCTGTATTTCTTCCCATATAAAGAAGCAAAATCCGATAAATGCCCACCAGATCAAAGAATGCCAGGATACATTCCATCACGAAAACTCCGGCAAATGTGGTATGGGAAATCAGATAACAAAGACCATATAAGAAATAAAGAAGGATTCCCTTCTGATCAAACACCTCTCGATAGGGAAGTTTCCCGTTAAAAATTGCCTTACCAACGGAAAAATAGCTGTTTGCATCATCCCAGTTATTGCAGGGATAAAGAAACGAGGATCTCGTTGCCAGAAGCAGTACCGTCACTGCTGCCACGATAAAATATAAAAATATGCACAGGCTTTCCTGCTTTTGCTGATCCCATTTCAGACGCTTCATCGCATTTCTTCCCCTAAACAATTCTTAAACATCATCATATCAAATTTTGTATTGTTTCACAACAACTAGTACACTGAAAAATAAGTTTCTGATACATTGACGCTGAATGATTGTTTCAGCTGCTGCAATTTACGCTGCACCGTTTCACGCAAAAACCTCCAGACAGGTTGTCCTGCTGGAGGTTTTTGCATATCTAAACGTGTACATTTTTTATCCCTTTTCACACCGCATATGTACACAACTAAAGATATCTGCGCATTAATTCTTCTTCACCCTTCGGCTGATATGTCAGATAACGGGATGTAGAAGTCAGTGTTGTGATTGCTACGCCCCAGACGGCTGCCATTATGAGCCTCGACAATGTTGCTTTGAATTTATTCATTTCCTTTTCCTCCTTTTTACACAGAGAAGTAAAGCAATAATGTCTATTGTTGCCCATATCTGCGTTGATATCTCATATGTTCCGGCAAATACGAACACAGAACAGACCAGATACCAGACCACGAGCATCGCAAAGGACATGATTTTGTTTTGTTCCTTCATCTCCTCACGGATTCTCTTGTTCGGATTTTCTACCGGCGCAAACTTCGCAAAATGTACAAACGCCGTTGCTACCCCTATTGTAATGAGAATGTTCTGCGCAATTTCCGGAAGAAACAGCAGTCCCTTCATCATTCCAAATGAAAGCAGATAGCACAATATCGAAACAAAGAAGCACCGCACTCTGGTTTTTGCGTGATATCCTCCGCAATAACCCCGAATACTCATGAAACACAGTAAGAAAACAACAGATCCAAAAAAATTCCGTAACGCAATTCCAAGCGCCATGATCATCAGACTTGTCAATGCCGTAGTTACAATAACCTCGATACCGAGGTAGTACAAATCCCAATCCTCTTCTTTAATCTGAAACTTACGGATAAACCTCATCGTGATTCTCTTGGCTAGAAATTCCGACACGTCTGCTTCCCCCTCCTTTTTCATTATTGTAACCGCAATTTTTTCATTTGAATAGCAGAATGTCAGCTTTTGCCCGATTTATGTCATATTTTTCTCTTGACAGCCTGTCAGAAGAAGATTTCAGCCCGAAACCAGCCTTCCGAAACGTTCAGATCAAATCTTCCCCCGTTTTTATCAACCAACTCCCGAATACAGGAAATCCCAAATCCATGTAACAATGCATCCTCTTTGGTTGTATAATTATGCCTGAAAGGTTTTTCCATTTCAGAATCCTTCACCGTGTTCCGGACGCTGATATACAAGACACCCTTCGTTTTTATGAGTACCCGGATCTTTGGATTTTCTTTGACTTCTTTGGCTGCTTCAATCGCATTATCCATGAGGTTTCCCAGAATCATTGCCAGATCAAGATCCGAAATTCTCGTTGTTTCCAGAACATCCATATCAATGCGGATATCAATTCCATTTTCTTTTGCAATCTCTTCCTTCATCAAAAGCAGGGTACTTAAAGGATTGTCTCCATATTTAAATTCCTTTACTCCATCCAGTTCCATCAGAAAATCTCTGGTATAATTCTGTGCTCTTTCATAGTCCTTCTCAAGCAGCTGCTGCTCAATGACTACCAGACGGTGCTTCATATCATGCTGTGTCTTACGGACCTTCCTGATATTTTCATACTGCTGCTTATAGGTCTGCTGCTGGATAATCATCTGTTTACGGAGAAAATCGCTCATTTTCTTCTGCTGCTTTCCCCGGTATGCATCATAGGCCAGCTGGAAGCTCATAAAGCATAGCGCACAGACCATCAGAAGCAGCCACACAATCCAGACAATATCCGAAGTCTGCCTGTAAAAATGTACAAGAGTCTGAAACAATGTTGTACCTACGGATATCGTTATAAGCGGAAATACAATAACCCACACTCCTGCTCTTTGTAATACCATGATTTTATCCCTGAAAATTCTGGAAAGAATCACCAGAATGACCAATACGACCTTGGCCGTAACAATCATGGCAATCCGCAGAGGATTGCCCTCAGCCACAAGTACCGTCGCATCTACATGAAAAAGATTCACGAAAGTGTTCACTGCAAGAACACTCGAACCAAGAAGGGCAACATTATATACTGCAATCAGAAAAAGCTTCCAGTACCACATACCCTCCAGAAAAAGCATGGTGTACCCGAAGGCAATCACAAAATCAATAAGAACCGTATATTGGGAAAATAATGCAAATTGATCTGAAAAACCAATACTTGCCATAAGCAGAAGAACCGCTGTTACCGCTCCCGGAAAATCAATTTTCCTGCTATACTTGGGCCGACAAAATATCTTTAAAAATACAATCCACAGCACCGATTCACACAGATTAGCCAGTATCTCCATTTAAGTCATCTCCATCGGATTCCATATAACTTCTCAATTTTTCAAGAAGCTGTTTTTCAAAACGCGGACTAACGAATTTCTTTATTCCATTACGTAAATAAACATTTTTACCATCAAACCGCTCTATAAACTTCACATTGACAAGATAACTCACCTGAACACGGACAAAACCATACTTTTCCAGGGTATGCTGAAGTTCATTAATGTGGTTTCTCACCACGATCGGCTCTTCATTATCCATAATAATGTCAATATAATGACCATTCGCCTGCAAATAGTCGATATGATAAGGATCTACCAGAATATTCTTCTTCCCATCCTTCACAATGACATAAATAGGCTCTTCACGGCTTTCTTTCCAATATCTTCTGACTGCCTTCCGCAGATCCTCTTCCAGATGTGCCTTCCTTATATAAGCAAACGGACGGGCCTCAATACTGTCAAACACATAATGATCATAGGATGAAGCAATAATAATGTCCTGAAACTTACGGGTCTTTCTCCACTTTTTCACCCACTGAATTCCATTTTCATTGCCCAGTTCCACATCCAGAAACAACAGGTCAAATGACAACGGCGAGGTATCCGCCTCCTGCGTTGTCCGGAAAGTCTGAATATGTACCTGTACCTTTCCGGCACCCAGAACCTTCTCTATCATCCGCGATAATACATATGCAAAATCGGGATCATCATCCAGAATGGCTATGAAAAGCTCTTGATTTGTTTTCTTCATTCGTCATTCCACCTCATCATCTTACTGTAACAAAAACGAGATGGATGTATTATATTACTTTTTTTGCATAAAAAACAGATAATTGCTTATAAAATCCATATTTATTCCAAATATTTCTATCATTTCAATTTGCTTAAACATCATTTATTACAAGTAAAAATGTTAATTATTCCCATTTATCACCTTTTCTGTAGTTCGAATGATCATTTTGTTCTTATTTTTGCATTGTTCAGGCATTTCTGCAATACACTTCTCTTATCTCATTCTTTATACAGTTTATATCTGATTTACATCATCCTGAATATGATTTTTTCAGGAACAAATCATTCCGCTTTTTCTTATCTATCTTTCACTTTTTCTTTCCATCTTTTTCACCCTCATTATACACAATTCCGGCTGATTTTCCATCCTTTGTTTTCCCCGGAATTATGATATGGAAGAAGGAGATGTAACTCATGGATGCGCTGATGAACAAAATCAGAAATACTTATGATTTTACCGAATATGAATTAAAAATAATACGCTATGTTATCACAGCGCTCCTTTATGACCTCAGCAAGTTAATCCTGTTGGCAGTGATGTTTTCTTATTTGGGTTTCTTTCCTTATTTTTTATATGCGCTGATTCCATTCTGTTTATTACGAAGTAAAAATGGCGGAATCCACACAAAAAGCTATTGGACCTGCCTGCTGCTGACGGTTCTTGTATTTATTCCAACCGTTATGATCCTGCCGGTGACAGCTCCTTTAACACCGATTCTGCGTATCGGACTCATGATTCCATGTGCAATCACAGAATACCGGCTTGGTCCTCTCCTTTCCCATCGTGAAGTCAAGCTGGACGAAAAGGGAATCCAAAGAAACCGCATTGCTTCCTTTCAGGTGGTTCTGATTGTCGCAATTCTATTATTTCTTTTTCCCGAATGTCGGTATTTACTGGCAAGTTTTTGGATGGTGGTTCTTCACACTGTCCAATTAGCTATAACAAAAATTTATAAGGAGGTGAAAAAATATGAACAAGTTTAAGCTTCAGCAGATTGGGTTAGCTCTCTGTGGAATATGTTTATCCATTTTTGATGGCATCTTTTCTGATTATGTATGCATCACCTTTTTTGGTGAACCAGAATTTCCTTCAGATGAAAATTAAGATAAAGGTCAAATATCAATTTCATTTTGATATTTGGCCTTTCGCACTCTATAATGGTAAAGTAAATGCAAATTTTAATGCCTTATCTGTATCTATATTTTCTTCCGACATCCAAATATCACCTCTATATTTCTGCACTAGTCCTTTAATTTTAGCCAAACCCAATCCCCTATTACTTCCTTTACTACTATAACCCCTTTCAAAAAACTTAGTAGTAATTTCTGTATTCTCACTCTTACATGTATTAACTACACTAAAATCAAATACATTATCTAACAATGTCATATTAATTTTAATCTTTTTATGCTCCAAATTTTCTGTTGCTTCTATTGCATTATCTAACAATATTCCCATCATCTCAATTAATACATATTCTGGAATTTTTATAGTTACATCCGGATATCTGCAATAATGCGTCACCTCAATCCCTTTGCTTTTTGCTTCTTGGATTTTAACCGAAATAAAGCCTGATATTAACGGATTTTCTATCATAGTAATAAGGGGGATTTCTTGAATTTCCGTCATTATATCATTCAAATACTCCTCTTCCTCTTTCTTCAATTGGTAAAAATTTTGCGTTGTATACAACATTCCTCTAATAGCATTAATATGATTTTTAAAATCATGCTGTTTATCTCTAATGGAGGATATTAGCTCTTTATACGTATCATAATAGTAATTATTCATTTCTAATTGAATTTTTCTCTTTTCAGCATCTGCCTTAGTTTTCTGCCACTCAATTAGCAAAAGTAGCACAACCCCAAAGAAATAAACCGTAAAAATAAAATCTTGTCCCTCCAAATGAGCACTTACTTTCATTTTCCAAATTCTACTTGCGAAAATAACCATAATAAATGCACACAATATTCTTTGTATCCATTTATTGTCAGATAAAAAATTGGCCAATACATTTAGCTTCATCTTGGTTCCAAAGAGAACAAATACCATCATGCAAGCAAACATAATAATAACTTCCCAACTAATATTATCTATATTATCATTTCTACTGATCGTGACTAAAATAAAATATATAATTAACTGCAATATTCCAACTGTAACTATGGCAAGTAATAAATTAACTAATGTTTGTTTAATATCAAGCCTGTAATTTAAAAAGCAATATATAAATAACAAAACATAGGAAATCGATATCAAATAAGTCGGCAATTCATACTCATTTATTCCTAACATCAAAATCATTTCTGTAACAATTAATATCACAGTATAAATGTTATATTTAACCTTGTTTCCATATATGGCAGCCAAGCAGTAAACATATGCCAGTATTTCAAATAACGGTAATAAGTTCCTAACCATTAAACACCCTCCTCAAAAAATTCTTCTTATATGTCAATCCAATTTCTACCGAATCCGTTCGGTTTTTAAAAGTAACGTATCTGTTGACGGAATCTATGGTTTCGACATAATTCCGGTTAACGATCACGAAACGGTTACACTGGACGAAATCATCGGAATCTAATTCTTTAAGGATCTCCTTTACTGGTTTATATGGCAGGTAACGCTCATCGGCTGTTGTGTGGATCACTCTTCCGGAACGTCCATTTTCAATATAGACAATGTCCTCCTTGCAAAGTTTTAATAGTATTCCATCTCTTCTGTAATATACTCTGTCTGAAGCCGAAGAATCGGTCGGGATCATAAGGGTTTCCTTTATAAGCTCAGACAATTGCTTTGTATCATAGGGTTTCTCGATATAGCTGTAGCATTGGACATCACTGTATGCATACAGACTGGGATCTTCCAGTCCGGTAATAAAAATAATGGGAGTAAAATGATAGCGTTCCACTTCACGGATATGATCTGCAAATTTCATACCGGAAGCGTCCCCAGAAGTCCGGGGATCCAGAATAATATCTAACAGAAAAAGATCAATGGATTTCTCCATTGCCATATGATATGCCTGTTCCAGGTTAACCGCACATATTACTTCATTCTGCGTGCCCTGTTCACGAACAATTTTAACCAGCCGCTCCATCTCACGGGCATTATCTTCCAAAATTAAAATTGTTTTCATCCTATGTATTTCGTCCCCTTATTCCTCAGATTCAAATAACTGATCAATGATCACTTTCATATGATCCCTGCACGCTTTATCTTCTTTCGTAAGTACGTTGCCTTTGATGAAGTAATGCATCAGGCGTACTAATACTTTCAACTTATCCGCATCCGAGAAATGATCTACCTGCTCCATGATGTCTTCCACATTTTCCGTTTCTCCATACAGAAGATAATCCGTAGATACACCAAAATGCTGACAGATCAGTCTGAGGGTCTTCTTGGAAGGACCATATTCTCCTCGTTCATAACACCCGATTACATTCGGTCCTACGGAAAGAATTTCTGATAAGGCATCCTGAGTGAGTCCCTCTTTCTCACGCAGCTCCCGTATTCTCTTCCCCATTTGTTCATTATTAATCGAAAACTCTTCTGTCATCACGGACTCCTCTGCTTTTTATTTCATAATATCCATGATGCACATTCCTCTTAATACAGTTATACTGTTTGTTTTCAGCGTTTCTTTTCGTTTCACCCACAGTTTCACCGTGACAAACCATCAGTAATACTATGGATATTCTCCTTCAATCCTGCTCTCGTTAATTTCAAGGGTTCTGCCTCATCCTTCAGATAAAGCTTTCTCTCCTTCTGATCCAGATAATCCATATATTTTCCATTTACAAGAAGGCCTTTTCCACACATTATCATTGGCTCTGACTTAAGCTGTTCCATAATTTCTTTCATGGTAAGATATGCATACTGAGCCAATGGCTTGCCATGAACCTTGACAGACAGGTTCTTTCCTGTAATGCGCACATACACAACCTGATCCGTGTCAAAGAGAACGTGTATTCCATCGTTCTTCAGATGAAGCCTTGCTTTTGCTTCCACCGGATTATAAGTCAGACATTTCTTCACCATTCTGTGAATCTCATTGACATCATAAGGCTTTTGGATATACCCAAAACAATGCAGATCCTTATAAGCCTGTGCTCTCGGTTCCTCCAGTCCTGTCACAAAAATCACCGGTACATGACGGTATTCTTCACTTTTACGGATTTCCTCGATAAAACGATAGCCCTCCCGGTTGCATTTCTTCTGATCCAACATGATATCCACCATAAATAAGGAGATTGTCCTGTGCTTCATACATTCATAAGCTTCTTTCAGACCGGTATAACCGAATACACAATATTCCAACGGACTGCAATCCTCCACGATCTTTACCAGATATCTCAAGGCTGCCGGTTCATCCTCCAGAATCAAAATATTTTTTACCCTTGTATTTCCCTGTTCTGTCCCACTCATAAATTTTTCCTGCCTGCAAGCAATTATCCGTCTGCCATTCCATATCCTGACGGAAGCTGCCTTCCTTCCCATCAGGTGTAACACAAAAGCACTCATCTTGCATCATAACGCAAAATCAGTGCTTTTGTATATTTGTAATTTCTATTTTTCAAAAAGATCTACAACATCAACCTCCAAAACCTCTGCCAGAGCACGCAGTTCAAAGTCCGTAACTGTGCGTTCATGGTTTTCAATTCTTGAAATGGAACCGCGACAGACATATATGGCATAGGTTTCAAGTCGTTCAGCCAATTCCTTCTGACTCAGATGCCTTTCCAGTCTGTACTCACGCAGCTTACCGCCTATGATGTTTTGAGCCTCATAATCAATAATTCGTGCCATACTTTATCCCCGCTTATTTTTGACACAAATATTGTATTATATACATCGTCCCTGCATGTCCTATGTTAAGACATGTGACAGAATATTTTTATTTTTTACGGACAATTCAGTAACTGCTGCATAATTCTCCTCTCCAAGATACTGTGCCGGATGATTACTATTTTGTAAATAATTGACTGATAAATCCACGTGGTTTCCTAAATACCTGATTGAAGTTTTAAGAACAAACCGTTATAATAAACAATAGTTTATCTCATAAAATGTATTTCCACAAGCAACCACAGTAATAGTGAATAAAATCGATGTAATAAACAGAAAGTGATCCAGGATATGATTTCTCTAGTGATTCCCTCCTATAATGAACAGGATAATATTTTCCGGACTTATGAAACGATCGAAGAGATTTTAAAGCAGTCCGGAATTGATTTTGAAATCATCTTCGTAGACGATGGTTCCATGGATAATACCTACGTAAATATCGTCCGGCTTGCCCAGACAAAAGCCAACGTCAAAGGACTTTCTTTTTCCCGTAATTTTGGCAAAGAAGCGGCGATTTTCGCAGGACTTGAAGCTGCTGCCGGAGAATGTGCCGTCATTATGGACTGCGATTTACAGCATCCTCCTGCACTTCTTCCGCAAATGTACGAATTATGGAAGAACGGATATGAGGTGGTAGAAGCCGTGAAGTCCAATCGTGGCCGGGAAAGTGTTTTCCATCGCATGTGCGCCAATGGATTTTATGGAATTATCAGTCAGCTTACGAAAATTGACATGAAAAATGCCTCCGATTATAAGCTTCTGGACCGGAAAGCAATTGATGCCCTTCTCCTGATGCCGGAACGGACACCGTTTTTCCGCGCCTTATCCTCCTGGGTAGGCTTTAAAACAATCCAGATCCCGTTTGAAGTACAGGACCGGGAAATCGGCACCTCCAAATGGAGCTTTTGGAGTCTGGTGAAATACGCACTCCGTAACATTACCTCCTTTTCCGGTGCACCGATGCAGGTGGTTACCATTTTAGGGTGGTTTATGTTTATTCCAGCTTTGGGCTTTACGATTGAGGCATTGTTCCGTTATTTTTCCGGAACCGCTGTGGAGGGCTTCACGACTGTTATTGTTCTACTTTGCTGGATTGGAAGTATTCTGATGATCAGTCTCGGCATCATCGGACATTACATTTCCAGAATTTATGATGAGATTAAGGCACGCCCGAGATATCTGATCAGCCGGAGATGCGGGTATGAAAAGGATGCCGGCACCGCCCCAGAAAAAGACCTTTAAGTCTCAGGGTAATACAATATAATATAAAGTTAGAATAGGATGGAATCATATTCCAGATCGATTCCTATACAGACTCATTACTGAAATACAGAATTTCATTCATAAGGAGCAAGATCATGATTATATATCATGCCGATGACTACGGCATTTCCATAAATGCTTCAAAAGAAATATTATCTCTCGTCCAACAGGGAAAGCTGTCAGGAATCAGTGTCATTCCCAATATGAGCTGCTTTGCAGACTGTATAGATCTGCTTCTTCCTGTAATGAAAGAACGTCCGGCTCTGACGGTTGCACTGCACCTTAACTTTTTCGAGGGACACTGCTGTGCAGATCCTTCGGAAATCCCGCTTCTGATTGATGAAAACGGATATTTTAAGTGCAGCTGGATGTATTTCTTTAAAAGCTCATACACTTCTGTGAGAAATGAACTGCGCAAACAGCTTTCTACGGAAATTCAGGCACAGATTCAAAAGCTATATCATGCGATGCCTTCCAATTATGTACTATGTCTTGACAGTCATCAGCATTCCCATATGATTCCGGTTGTCTGGGATGCACTGCGTGATGTCGTACTTTGGAATCATTACCCGGTACAGTATATCCGCATTTCCAGAGAGCCCTTAGCTCCTTACCTGAGCACTCCTGCCTTATACCATACCTATCCGCCGGTAAATCTGATTAAAAATGTCATCATTCAATTTTGCACATGGTATACCAATAGACATCCCATTATTCCCATGAAGGGGAACTATTATTTATGGGGACTGATTATGGGCGGTTCCATGGATGCCGACCGGATCAACCGGTTGATGGATAAGTTTCAGAAATACGGACAGGATCCCGACACCTTGGAGCTGCTTTTCCATCCCGGAATCATTCTTCCTGAGGAATTGTCTCCGGAATATAATAATCCGGATTTTAAAGCCGCTGAGACCTCTCCCAAACGGCAGAAGGAATACGAAAGCCTGATGAAATTATAATTTCATCAGGCTTCTTTTGTTTTGGCAACATATTGCTTTCCGAGGCTCACCTTTTGCATTGCTTCAATCAGTGCTGCATCACATAACTCCCCCATGAAAAATCTCTGTAATGCCTGCGTCATCTTATCATCTGCAATGATTCCTATGATAACATCATAGTTTTCATTATATGCCCGATATTTCTCACAAAGATTCCTATATTTTTCTTCCAAAAGTCCCCGGTTATAAGCAATAAACAATGCCCAATCAATCTGATCATTGGCATCTTCTTCAAAGGTTTTAATCTTTAAGCCAGCAAAATCACAATCCAGTTCATAAAATCTATTGTCAGGGAATTCAGCAATTAAACCCTTAGGCTGATCCGGCAGATCCCCCATATAGAATCCCTGCCCAAAGTCGCAGGCATCACGGCTCTTAGGTGCAATATCACCTTTAATTCCACTCTTTGATCCATGGTATAGTATCATGTGCATTCCTCCATATGGACATTATAACCATTCCATACCCCAATCACAATAATATTCATGCACTATCTTTTAAAAATCATATGGGATATTTTATAATGTCCGTTGCGGACTGATTCTTCGTCCTGTCCACCCCATCATTTCAGCTCAGTTAAACATGACATCCCTTTCATCTGCTGCCTCTTCATCATCCGGGTCTGCCTCATAAATAGTTCTCAGCATATCACAAAAGCCTCTGATACCTCCGACATCATCCACAAGCTCTATGCCGTCCTTCCGGATACATACCGGCCGATGTCCAATAACTGTTTCTTCCAGCAAACCGGTCAAAATATCGTCCGCCTCTCCGTTCCTGCTTATTGCTTCCAAACCTCCTGCTTTGATATTCATTCACAGCATTCCTTATGTCAATTTTATGTATTGCTGAGTCTATATATTTCCTCACGGCTTCAAAATCCGGCTTATCATTATTCTTAGCATAAAGGATATCGGATACAGGCACTCTCTCAAGCAACTCATAGCACACAATATCTGCAAATGCATGCATAACCTGATCTATAGTAGCTTCTCTCAGCTTTACCTTATAAGGCTCCGGCTGCTTTTTTGCATAAAAGTCAAATTCATGGACGGTTATCTCCTCCCATCTCGCAAGCATCTCCTCCACCTTAATCTGATTGATGAGATAATGTTCTCCATTTCCCTTATAGCAATATGGTCCTGTATACTTTTTCCTCATCCAGGATCTCACACTCTCTCCCTCTTTGTAATCATCATCCCAATAAATATCCTGATAATTCTCGGTCGGGAATCGGAAATAGACACCTGCCATTTTTGACCACGTCATAAAATCGTTGTTCGTCAATTGATTGAAAACATCATCCGGCAGACTGAAATTATACAAATGTCCGTTCTGCCAGCCGAACATTCTCAATATTGCATAATTCAGAGCATGTAATGAATATCTCCTGGAACCAGAATATCTCTCGATATCGTCTGATCTACCGCTCCATATTTTTTCAGAATTTTCATTTCCTCTTCATCCGTATACTGCATATCCAGTTCCATCCATCTCTATTGTACTACATATTCACAAGGTAATGTATTAAATTTTCAAGGTACTTATAGTGTTCATTTGTCGGGCAACTCATTATTAATAAAATATAAGTATAAGATGATTATACAAATCTGCAACTTTCAAATCTACTATTTTGTCAGTTTTTCTCCCCTTTTTGTCATATTCCTATTCGTAACAGCTACTGACATTACCACATCAAACAATAATTCATAGGTTAAAATAATGATTAATATAGTCCATATCTATACCGACAGGAATAACTTTTACTTCTATACTGTTTTCTATCACTTCACCATTTGGTGCTGTTGCAGTAACAACAATCTCATGAACACCTGTTTCTGTAAATTCAACCTTTTTCTGCCATTCTGTTGTGTTTTTTCGCTCTAATGACACTGTATCTTCTCTGCCAGAGGCAAGGTATGCTGTTATAATAACAGCGTCCGTTTCAAAATTCACTGAAGCGGTCATATCAATTTGCATACCTATATAGAAAGTACTGTACTCTGGATACAAGTATATTTTATATTCGGATTCAGATTTGTCATCAACAATTTTCACTTCGGGGTCCATTTTTGCTTTCCACCTGTCCCAAATTCCGATGACCGATACCCCACTAACTGCAACCAGCAATGTGATAATAGCTATAATTATAGGCAACTTGGATGTACTGCTTGTCTTGATTTCACCAATATCACTTTTCATAGCATCAAGCTTTTCATTCGTATGTCTCGCATTTTCTGCAATAGTCTGACTGTTTTCTTTGATTATATCCAGAGCACTTCTAAATCTCCTATCTGCTTTTCTATTTCTTGCCATTCATGTCACCATTCATCTTTCATGTTTGATGTTAATGCCAGTTTACTAACTAATCACTTTTGAATAAATTATATCATTCAAATACCATATATACAATGTTGCCCCTCTCCTTGATTGGAATTTGAAAATATGCACGCATCTCACCCAAGCAGTATGATTATACCTTATATTTATCTACAGAAACTTATTAACCATGCCGTCTCAATCGGCTATATCACTATTATACAAAGGAGAAGCACTTATGAGCAACCATATACCGTCTATCATAGAAGATTATCTTAACTATTGTAAGACCCAGAAAAGACTGGATCCCAAAACTATTAAAGCATACCGTATTGATCTGACACAGTTTTCTGACTTTTCTGAAAGCTTAAACATCAATGCGTTGTCCTCTTCTGATATTGAATGCTTTATCGGATATCTTAATGAAAATTACAAGGCAAAAACTGTAAAGCGAAAACTGGCTTCTTTAAAAACTTTTTTTCGTCACCTTGAATATAAAGCCATCATTGAAACAAATCCCTTTAATAAAATAAGAACTAAATTACGAGAACCCCTATTACTTCCCAAAACAATACCTTTATATAGCGTTGAAGCATTCCTCCAGGCTATATACACCGAAAATTCTCTGGCGCACACCGCATATCGCCAAAGACGAACTTTATTAGACGCAGCAATTATTGAAACCTTATTCTCCACCGGTATGCGAATCTCCGAATTATGCAGTTTAAGAAATAGCAATGTGAATTTGCAGGACGCTTCCATTCGTATCTATGGAAAAGGATCTAAAGAGCGGATTATTCAAATTGGGAATGATGATGTTCTTCATCTGCTAAAACAATACAAAGATAATTTTCAATCAGAGATTGATGAGAGCGGCTATTTTTTTGTGTGTCCCAATGCCAGTCCGGTGTCTGATCAATCTATCCGACGTATGATTAACAAATACTGCTCTCTTGCTGCCATCGACCTGCACATAACCCCGCATATGTTCCGTCATACCTTTGCAACATGCCTATTAGAAGCTGACGTTGATATCCGCTATATTCAGGAAATGCTTGGACATAGCTCTATTACGGTAACGGAAATTTATACACATGTTGCCCTGTCGAAGCAGAAAGACATCCTTACAACCAAGCATCCTCGAAAAAATTTCAGATTCTAATTATATAAATTGAATGATAATTTTTAGTTATCCATCAGTTATATAGATACAGGATAATTCTAAATTATCTGTATTGGAAGTTTTTGAGATGCAGGTAAGTAGCTGTTTCTTGCTATAAGTTATGAGGTTAACATGAATATCATTGTTTCGCTGGCCAGTTATGAAAAACGTTTCCCTACTTTACATTTATGTTTGAAAACCATAATAAATCAATCTATTAAACCTGACAAATTTTTGTTGTATTTAGACCATTCTTATAAAACTATTCCTCATCAGATTTTGGAATTTCAAGAAAAAGGAATGGAGATTTGTATTGCCGAAACAGATTTGAAATCTCACAATAAATATTTTTATGCTATTCAGCGATATCCAGATGACATCCTAATTACACTTGATGATGATGTACTATATCCAAACAACCTCATAAGCAATTTGCTCCAGACCTACCGGAAATATCCATTTGCTGTTTCAGCCGGTCGAGTGCACAAAATGCGTTTTGATGCCAATGGGTATATTATGCCTTATGATACATGGGAAAAAGAAGCAGCACTGTATAATAAACCATCCATGGATTTACTGGCAACCGGAGTTGGTGGAATACTGTATCCTCCTCATTGTATGGATAAGCGCTTATTTGATAAGGAAAAAATACAACGGCTCTGTTTATATGGAGATGATATATGGCTTAAAGTAATGCAATTACTAAAAGGAACACCGGTAGTAGCTATTCAACAAGAAAAACAACATCCACCAATTATCGGTAATACACAACAATGTGGTTTACATATAATAAACAAAAAACAACATCGTAATGATTTGTACATAAAAAACGTATTCCATGAATATAATTTTATAAGGAAGGATATAAAAAATGTGTAATATTGATATAAGTGTTATTATACCAGCACATAATACGGCTTCTTATTTAAAGAAGTGTTTAGATTCGATGGTAAATCAGACTGCATCTAATGTAGAAATCATTATTGTAGATGATGCATCCGAACCAGCTTTAAAGTCGCTTCTTTATGAGAAATATAAAAACTATAAAAATATTATATTTTTGCGGAATGAAGCTCCTATGCGACCAGGTGGTGCCAGAAACCGTGGAATTGATGTAGCGCATGGAAGATATATAACTTTTTGCGATAGCGATGATTGGGTTGATTTAAATTACTTTGAACAAATTATTAAATATATGGATTCCACCAGAGCGGATATTGGAATGACATCTATGATGCGAAATGATGATTATTCCACAAAACCTATTTACAAATGTTATTATGACCGCCTTTATACATTAACTTCATCCGCAGCTTTAAAAATATTATCCGGAAGCTACGATATGGGGATAAAAATTGTTCCGGCATGTATTAATAAAGTTTATAGGCGAGAATTTATTTTTAATACAAATTCTCGCTTTGAGCAAGATATTTATTTTCAAGGAATATTATATTCCGTTTATACATTTTTAAGAGCTCAAAAAATTATATGTATTCCTGATACAACATATCATCATTATTTAAGAATAAATTCTATAACGCAATCCTTTGACCAGAAGCATATTAACGATTTTGTCGAATGCTTTACACGGATGAGAGCCTATTTTGAAAATTTAGGGAAATATGAAGAATATGCTTTTGAATACTACAGAATTTGCGAACATTATATCAATGTTTTGGTAGCCGAACTTTTCGAATACATTCCAAACGAAAAGGACAAAAAAGCATATCTTATTGAAATTATTAATGCAATAAAAAGCGTAGTAAATTTCGACGATTATTATAAATATATAACCGCCGAACAACTACGTCATCATATCCAACCGCATATAGATAATACCTTTGATGTACTATATTAGGTTACCACGCGCATTTTGGATCAACATAATAAGTAAACTCATCCAATTCTTCATTTAATAAAAAGCGTATTTTGCTGGCAGAAAATTTATTTTCGGCCAGCAATTTTTTGTTATGAATCGGAGCCAGCAAATAACTTCTTACATTATTTAAATAATCAATGGCAGTATCTAAATATCCTATAGCTTCGTTTAAGTTTCCTTTTAGTGTTTCATGCAAGGCAAGTGTTTCATAATAAAAGGCTTGATACCTATTTCTTGATTCATACGGGAAAATTGTATCTTGAAACAAATAATGATTTCCCATAGAAATATCACCTATACTGTAAAAATATGCAGCTAGCGCATAAAGCTTCTTTCGATAATTTCCATATTGATTTATGCGCATTTGCTCGTGAAAATAAGAAACTTTTTCAAAGTAAGAGCGATTATCTTCTACTATCATTTTATAAAAATAATAGTAGAACATGCACCATAAATAATGTTTATCGTGTTCCCCATATTCTGTTAGTATTGTTTTCCCTGTAGTATAAAGCAACTCGATACACAAAGCTGCATCTGTACCGCATAACGTCAATGCATAGCGTGCAGAAAAACTCAAAGCTCGATAATGAAAACCATAGGTTTCCATATCTACTGAATATTCATTATATAATTCTTCTGCTTGTTGGAATTGGCATTCTTTCTGTATCAAAGTTTCTAAAACTCTGAAATCATGGTAATTTATATAGTGTTTTACATCCATATTTTCGTGCGTAATGGCACTGATTTTCCGAATAAGTTTTTCTGCTTCCTTTTTTTGTTCAAGAACGCTCTCGTATTCCATATTTTCATATGAAATTACACCCAATTCCCATAAGCATCTTAGTGAAAGCTGTAACAAATTCGCTTGATAATATTTTTCTGTCTCTTGCTGTATTTTCATAAATGCAGCTTGGCTTTTTGTGGTTTCACCGTTTTGATGTATCGCGTATGCAAAAATATAATATAACCGATAGTATTCATGTGGTTTGAAAATATTTTTTATCACAATATGCTTTTCCGAAATAAATACATCTTTCAAAATATATTCCAATTCAAAATAGGAACCAGCATGGAATAAGCTTTCTATTTTATACAAGCACTCAAAAAGCACCTCTAAATCTATAGAGGTTAGAAATTTGATACGCAAATCCTCCGGACTACCCGGACTATAATTTAAGCTTTGTATGTCTGGCGAAAAATGTTTTCGATAACACATCTGGTAAACAGAATAGTTAGCTATTATATCTCCATTGGTATTATATCTTATCAAAGAATCTTTTAAGAGGTTACTAATTTCAGATTCATATTCAGAAACTTCACTAAAACTTATCGGCTGACATGACCAATATATTTTATCTAAAAGTATACGATATGATGGTCCTTGCAAGAAAACTGTTTTAAAACAGTCCAAAATATGACGTTCTATAATATCACTCACCCAGAAAAGTCTTAAGGAAATTAGTAAATCCTGCATACTTGATATTTTCGTTTTTTCACCAAATAAATATCTTTGAAATAACAAAAGGCTTGTGGCATTTAAGTCAAAGAATTTCATTTCAGCCAGATTATATTTTTCCTCCGGTACAATATCACAATTTGAAAGTATATCATCCGTACTAAGTTCCAAATTTAATGGAAAGGTCACGCAATGCTCAAGTAAATATTTGTAGGAACCGAAATCAAAGTAATACGGTTGACCACAAACTATAAAAAAAACAGGTAATTGCTTCTCATATATTTCACATATGATTTTAGATACCAAAAAAGCACCCTTTTCACTTAATAACTGCATATTGTCTAACACGATAATCCTCTTATTGATAGACATATTATTAGGGAAAAGCGCTGGTTTTTTTAATAGGCTTTCTATATATGACAAGATGTTTTCACAGTCATTTTTGTACTTAATAAAATCCAATAATAAACTTTTTATTCCCACAATATTTATATTGTTCAGATATGATTCATCAATTGTTTCAGGAGAAACATATGGGAATAAAATATAAATCACTAAATACATTAGAATTTGAGCATTTTCTTTAACGGATTCAGTGAATTCACGAAAAAAAATTACATATTTGTGTGCGGAACATTCGCCTAAAAATTTAATAAGAATCGTAGTTTTCCCTACATCTGATTTGCCTTTCAGTGTAACAATACACGGTTCAGTACTTTGGATATAGCCTTTATATCTATCATGAAGCTGTTTCAAAATATTCTCTTGAGACATGAGTTTAAGAATATTTGTTTTTTGTTCCAAAACTTCGATATATCGACATGATTGCAGCTTTACACCATTTAGTTCAAAAACTGGCATGGGTAGCTTTTTATTTTTATTGTTCTTATAGCCGTAGTTTTCTTTTAGTATAAATTGAAATCTTAATATATTTTCTCCCTGTGAAAGACGAATTCCTTTTTTCTTAGATAAAAACCTGACACCTTTGAAATTGCTACAAATATTTATGGATAAATTATGAATATCTTTGGCAGCCCAAATACCTATGTAAGCATCATACGTTTTTCCTATAATAAGTTCTCTTTGCGGTTCTTTAAATATCATGAGATTAGATACTGCATCGTAATATGTGATTTCTTGTGAAACAATAAAATCATCAGATAAAATCGGCTGAAAACCATCCTCATGTTGAAAAAAGTCAGTATATATATCCGGATTGGTTAAAAGCCAATACTCCAATGAATTCTTTGTATAAAATTCAACTTCCTGACATCGTGACGAACATCGCAATGTCTCAGTTATATCCGAAATAGTCTTTGCATCTATCATGACGTTGGTTACAAATACGACCCTTTCAACCATACCGTCATGAATAGCACTAACTATGGTAGAATCGATACGGTAACGTGTTAATCTCTTGACGCGAGTAGAATATTTGGCTTCCATCCACCACTGAGTTGGTTGAGTTTCGTTGGCTTGAAACCCCATAACAATAGCTATTGCATCAGCATTTCCATCCCGTGTTTGAGAAGTCTTTTCCCATTTGATATTTTTGTGCTTTGATTTTATAAATCGTACAGCTAACTTCTCAAAACCATTAAAATTATCAATAATTTTTTCCCAGTCAATATTTTTATTCATAAACACAATCTCGATTTTATCAATTTCTTATCTCAAAAAGCTGTCAATTATCTGCATCTCAAAAAGCTGTCAATTACCCGCGTCTCAAAAACTTCCAATACAGATAATTTAG
>ERZ779877.770-NODE-770-length-32329-cov-4.081211_pt1 | contig 32329 bp, 26 predicted proteins | sample MGYA00511556_ERZ779877 | MGnify/ENA primary metagenome ERZ779877 (study PRJEB29588, sample SAMEA2159338) | human gut metagenome | biome: human gut; feature: human-associated habitat; material: faeces | place: Denmark | collected 2008/2010 ...
CGCTGTTGCTCTCCGCGGCCGCGGCGATCCAGCCGTTGACCTTCTGGATGAGCTCGTTCGTGATGTCCTCGTATTGGTAGTTCGACGCGATCGGCGTCAGCGAGCAGCAGATGATCTTCGTGTCCGGGCTCTTGGCCTTGACGGCGTTGATGAGCGTGGTGTAGACGGATTTGATCTGCTCCGCATTCGTCATGGAAATGTTGTCCGCGCTCGGGCAGATGACGAGATAGGCGGGCTTGTTGACCTCGCAGATCTCATCCGCGGGCACATTGTTGCCGGTCACGGGGGATTTGTACTTCGCCGTGTCGAGCGAGGAGGCGGGCAGAGAACCGGTGTCTGGTATCCAGACCTGCTTGGCGGCGTCCTTGCCGGTGAGCATCGACTCCGACTGCAGCACCTTCAGCGACTTGTCGCCCAGGAAATAGATCTGGTCGACATAGGTGCTGCCCTTGTCCTCCGTCTGCGCGAGCGCGGCGGACGACTGGATGGGCGAGATCGGATTTGCCTGCGGCGTCGGCGTCGGCGTTTCGGTGACGGCCGGTGTGGCTTCCGCCTTCGGCGAGCCGGTATTGCCAACGGCGTTGGTAAACACCAGCACGACGGCCACCAGCGCCAGGCACAGCAAAATAGCGCCTGACCAGAAGGTGTACATCATGTTTTTGTTCGTGTTTTTCATCGGGATTCCTCGCTTCCGGATAGACAAAAGAAGCCCAATGAAGGGCTTCTTTTGCAGTTACAGTTACGCTTCCTGTTCTTTCTTGGCTTCCTCGATGACCTTCTGCTGGACGTTGCCGGGGGCCTCTTCGTAGCGCACGAACTTGCAGGTGAAGGAGCCGCGGCCCTGCGTCATGGAGCGCAGATCGATCGTGTAGGAGCCCATCTCGGCCATCGGGACTTCCGCCTCGACGGTCTGCATGCCGTCCTCCGCCGTCATGCCGAGCACGGTGCCGCGGCGCTTGGAGGAGATGTCGGACATGATGTCGCCCAGATTGGCGTCCGGGATGGTGACTTTCAGCAGGCCGATCGGCTCAAGAATGGTCGGCTTCGCCTTCGGAATGCCGTCCTGATAGGCCAGGCGGGCAGCCGTCTGGAACGCCATATCGTTGGAGTCGACCGGGTGGTAGGAGCCGTCGTACAGCACGGCCTTCAGGCCGACGAGCGGGTAGCCGGCGAGCACGCCCTTCTGCACGGCGTTGCGCAGGCCCTTTTCGACGGACGGGAAGAAGTTTTTCGGCACGCTGCCGCCAAAGACTTCTTCTTCAAAGATCATGTCATCGGACTCGTCCTGAGGCTCAAAGCGGATCCAGACGTCGCCGAACTGGCCGCTGCCGCCGGACTGTTTCTTGTGGCGGCCGTGGGCCTCGACCTTGCCCTTGATCTTCTCACGGTAAGCGACGCGGGCGGGCTTGAGCTCGGTCTCGACGCCGAAGCGGCTCTTGAGCTTGGCGCACAGGACGTCGACCTGAATGTCGCCGGCGCCGGAGATGACCATCTGGTGGGTCTCGGCGTTGTTGACGAGCGTGAAGGAGATGTCCTCCTCGTTCAGGCGGGCGAGGCCGGAAGCGACCTTGTCGTCCTGGCCCTTGGTCTTGGGGCTGATGGCCATGGAGTAGCAGGGCTCTGCCAGCTCGATGGCGGGCAGCTCGACCTCGTGCTTCGGGTCGCAGACGGTGTCGCCGGTTTTCCACTCCATCTTGCCGATGGCCACGATGTCGCCGCAGCAGGCTTCCTTGACCTCGGTGTTCTTCTTGCCGCACATGGTGTACATGCGGCCGAGCTTATCGGTGCTGCTCATGCGCACGTTGCGCAGAGACAGATCGGACGTGACCTTGCCGGAGAGCACCTTGATGAAGGAGTACTTGCCGAACTGGTCGGAAATGGTCTTGAACACGAAGCCGACGGTGGTACCGGAGGGGTCGATGCCGTCCATCTCGGCGGGGTTGGAAACGTAATCGACAATGCCCTGAAGCAGAGCGTCGGTGCCGATGTTGCTCATTGCGGCGCTTGCAAAAACGGGGACGACGCTGCGCTCTCTCAGACCAATGCGCAGCCCCTCGATGGTGTCCTCTTCGCTCAGCTCCATGTTCTCGAAGAACTTCTCCATGAGCTCCTCGGTAGCGCCGGCGGCGGTCTCCATCAGAGCCTCACGCAGCTCCTCGACCTTGCCTGCGTCAGAAGCGGGAACCGCGACCTTTGCAGTCTTGCCGCCCTTGGTCTGGTATGCGATGTTGTGAACAACGTCGATAACGCCGGTGCCGTCGGACATGGGGACGGTGACAGCGCAGACGATGCTGCCGTACTTTGCCTTGAGTGCGTCGAGCACTGCGTAGTAGTCGCCATGCTCCTCATCGCACTTGGAGATGCAGAAAGCGGCGGGGACGTTTGCGGCCTTGAGGTACTTCCAGGAGCGCTCTGCGCCGACGGAGATACCGTCCTTTGCCGAGCAGAGGATGACGCCTGCTTCAACTGCGCGGATGGCTGCGAGTGCTTCGCCGACGAAGTCAAAGTAGCCGGGGCAGTCAAGAACGTTGATCTTGCAGCCGCCGAACTCGACAGGCGCGACAGATGCGGATATGGTTATCTGGCGCTTGATCTCTTCTGCGTCATAGTCGCAGACGGTGTTGCCGTCGCTGACCTTACCCTGACGGTCGATAGCGCCGGTGGTGAAGAGCATGCTCTCAGCCAGACTGGTTTTGCCGCTGTTGCCGTGGCCCAGCAGGCAGATGTTGCGAATGTTTTTGGTTTCGTAGCTCATTTGTTGCTTCCTCTCTGTTGGTTTATATGTGCTTTTATGCAAAATAGTAATCAGCAATCAATTTATTATACACTATGAAAATCAGCTTGGCAACAGAAAAATTGAAAAAAGCCCGCACCCTTGAATTAAAGGCGCGGGCTTATAAGGTTTAGCTTGTCACTTCGTATTGACATACAGGCTTGCCGCCGCCGCGGGCAGCGCCCACAGCAGCATGGACAGCAGTATAAAGCCGAGGCTGACGCTTCCCACGGTCAGGAACTTCACAAACACGGTAAACACGCCGATCACCGCTGCGAGCGTTGCCAGCAGCAGGTTTGCCCGCACGGACATATATATCTTGTGCCCGACGTCGGCGACCTCAGTGAGCGGCCCAAGCCCCTCGTTGCAGACGACTGCGGCGATGCGGCTGTCCTTGCCTGAGGACGGGGTCGACAGCTCAAAGCGCTCCACATAGGGCGGGAAGTCGTAGCCGTCGGTCGCAATGTCAAATATGTTGTGCAGAAGCTCGGGATTGATGTTGAAGTCGCGTATCGCGAAGACCGGGTGACGGCCGGAGCGCACAAGGTCAACGAGCGCGCGGCGCACCTGCGGCATCGGCTCATAATGCAGGGAGAAGATGCCGTAAAGTATGCCGTCGATCGCGAGGAGAACAGAGGTCTTGTCTGTCAGGCGGAAGGGGATGCGCACGTTCATCAGCCGCATCAGATCGGTGCTGCCGCACAGGACTGTGTGCCCGTCGATGATGCCGCTTGCCCCGCCGCCGGGGAGACATTCAAAGTTCTCCACATGCTTGAGCGAGCAGCTGTTTTCCTCCATGAGCTTTCCGAAGCAGCCCGCAGCGCAGGAGCCTACCGCCGCGACCATCGTCCCGGCGTAGGAGATGACGTTCTGTGCGTCGCCGTCGGCGAATATGCGTACGCTCTCCATCGTCACGCACTCCTCGGGGAAGAGGTCGCGGTCGGTGACGATGATGCTCTTGCTCACGCCGAGGTCGCACAGGCCCGACCAGCCTGCGATAGCGCCGCCGACTCTGAACACGCGCGCCGTGCCGAGGAAATACGGCAGCGCAAAGGCTGACAGAGCCATGAACGGCACAGCCGGTGCGAGCAGCGCGGAGAATATGTAGACAAAGTCCGAACCGCAGCCGGAGACCGCGGCGACGATGATTGCCAGCAGCAGAGCCAGCACGGCAAGGATCGGCGCGAGCCGGAGAAACAGCGTCTCATCGGGCGGCGCTTCCTCGGCGCGACGGACAAAGCCCGTCGCCGGGCGCTGGGACTTGAGGAGCGTAAGCTCCTTTTTGCCGAGCTTGTTTTCGCCTGTCACGGAATAGAAGTGCTTGCCGATGGCCGGGACGCGCGTCGCCTTGCGCAGCCCCTTGACGCTGAGGTATGTTGATATCAGAATGCCGAAAAGCGAAAGACTTGTCAGCGCGCAAAGCGGGATGTGCGCCCTTGCCGTGTCGGACAGCGCAACTATCAGCGCGTCCGCGCCGCTTATAAGGCAGGAGAACACCGCGAGTGTGTCAATGCCGAAGCGCGGCCGCGTGACCTTGAGCACAGCCGTCGTTACAACGTCAAGGCTCAGCAGCATGATCGCCGCTTGGAGCCCGAAGCACGCGGCAGCGGAAACTGGCAGCGTGCGCAGCATACCGGGCAGCGGGAGCTGGAGCGATATGTAGCACAGCAGTGCCAGCAGCCCCGCACTTATTTTAATGCGCAGTGACAGCGAACGTGTGAACGAACCGTAGTATTTTGATGCGGCGGCGGGCGTGACCTCACTTCCGAGATCCTCCTCACTGTCGCTCATCGTCGCGGCGGTGTCGCCGCGCGCCGTGCCCCTGACGCGCAGGAACAGCGACGCAAAGAGCGAGAGCACATATTCACGGAAGCTCGGCGGGAAGTAAGCGTCCTCCTCGGAGAACTTCTTGCCGTCACCTTCGGCGTCGAAGCCGTAGTCGTCCTCCTCAGCGTAGCTGCCGCTTTCATCGGCGGTATCGTCAAAGCCGCTGTAGATGGGCGTCCGTTTGTCAGAGACGTCGGCTTCGGTCTCTGTGACCTCGGCCTTGGCCTTTTCTTTTTTCTTTTTCTTCTTGCCGAATTTATGCTTTTTGCGTACCGGCTCCTCTTCACCGGAGCCGTCGTTTGCGGGATCGTCGTAATCCGGCGTCCACTGCGACGGGCTGTACCCCGTCTGCGGCGTCGGCTCATAGTTTTCGTCAGCGCTCAGGTCGACCGCCCTGCTGCCGTACTGCATACGGCTCGCCGCGCGCTTGCCGCTGAGATTGAAGCGGCTGTCTATTTCGTCACCGTCGTCGGAATCGGCAGCGTATACGGTGCTGCCGCCTTCGGCGGAATAGCGCGTCGGGTCTGCATCGTAGCCGTCAGTGCTCGGGTCGTAGGGCAGGTCGTCTTCGGCCTCAGGCTCTGCGTAGCCCTGTTCATAGCCCGCCTGCATCTGCGCGATATATCTTCGCGCCTCCTGCTCCATCGCACCGCGCGCACCTGAGTGTTCGGTGCCGGGAGCAGTGTATTCCGGTTCCTCTTCCGCCTGCGGCTCATCGTAGCCGCCGTCGTCATACTGCCATGTGCCCTGCACGGGCGCGGAGTCGTAAGCGCCGCTGCCGTCGGGAGCATAGCCATAGTCTTCGTCGGTGTAGTATGTGTCGGTATATTCCGAAGCATAGTCCTGCCCGTCGGCATTATCGGAATAACTGTAATCGTCATAGTCGTCGGCAGGCTCTGTCTTGCTCCGGCTGCCCGCAGCATGCTTTTCGGACTTCGGCTTCAGCTTGCTCTTGAGAAAGCTCTTCAGATGATCGATACCGGGAATCGTGGGGAAAGGCTTGCTGTTGTCCTCCTCACCGTAATCGTCAGCGCGCGATGATACGGCGCTGTCATAGCCGTAGTCCTGTGCATCGTAACCGTCATCGGCGTAGTCATCATCGCCGCTGTCCGTGCTCTCAGGCTCTGCGTTTTTGCGAGATGAGGCTGCGCCGGGTGTGTAGACACGCACATCGTCGTCCTCATCGTCGTACAACGGGGAATAGCTGGAGTCACCCGACCCGGACGAAGCGTCCTGGTACGACTCCAGCTTGTATTGCGACAGTATGCTGTCAAACGACATGTCGGTATAAGATTCAGTTGTGGGATCGAAGTCCAGACTGAAATCTTTCATATCCTGATCCTTGTTTCTATATGTATGGCGCGGGGAAAGCTTCACTGCGGAAGCGGGAAAAAGGCGTCAGCCCTGCGCGCTGCGCTGACGGAGCACCTCATACATCGTCACGGCGGCAGCCGCGGAGGCGTTGAGGGAGCTGACCTGCCCCTTCATGGGCAGGCTGAGAATAAAGTCGCAGCTCTCCTTGACGAGACGGCTCATGCCCTCGCCCTCGGAGCCGATGACGAGCGCAATAGCACCGGTGAGGTCGGTCGACCACAGGCCGTTCTGCCCGTCGGCGGCGGTGCCATAGACCCACAGGCCGTTATCCTTGAGCTCTTTTATTGCGGCGGAGATATTCGGCACTCTCGCAATGGCCATGTGCTCGGCAGCACCGGCGGAAGCCTTGTCGACAATGGCGGTGAGCCCTGCGCTGCGGCGCTTCGGAATGATGACGCCGTGCGCACCGACGCATTCCGCCGAACGGATTATCGCACCGAGGTTGTGCGGATCGCTTATCTCATCGCAGACGATGACAAACGGCGCTTCATTCCGCTCTGCGGCGATGGCGAGGATATCGGCAATCTCGCAGTATTCACGCACTGCGGCCAGCGCGACGACGCCCTGATGCGCGTGGGTCTGGCTCATAAAGTCGAGCTTGCGCCTGTCGGCTTCGACGACGACTATGCCCTTGTCCCTCGCCTTGGAGGCGATGTGGCCGAGGGTCTTGTCGACGTCGCCCTTGGCGATGAATATCTTGTCTATGGCTCTGCCTGCGCGGAGCGCTTCAATGACGGCGTTGCGGCCCTCAATAATGTCGTTTTTAAGCTCTTTTTCCTGAACCTGAGAATCTTTATCCACGGTATTCAGCCTCACTCATAATTTCATGGTTTACATATTACCATACATCCGCCAAATTTAAAAGCCCTATCTTTCAAATTTACAAAATTTTATAGACTTTGCCGCGGCGGGAATGTATATTAGTAAGCATGAAATACATCACTGCCGGTTTTTCCCGGCAGTGTCGACAGGAGAAGATTATGAAGGATCCACGCAGAAGCATTGAGCAGTTTTGCTATAAGCATCCGGGCTTCGGCATCCCGAACCTGATGCGCTATATAACCGCGGCGAATGTCGCGATATGGGTGCTCGGGGCGATCAACCGGTCGTTCCTCGGAGTCCTGACCTTTGACCCCGCGCTTATCCTGCACGGGCAGATATGGCGGCTCGTGTCGTTCATCTTCTATCCGCCGAGCATGGGGCTGCTCGCGTTCCTCGCCTTCTGGTTCTATTACTGGATCGGCAGTACGCTTGAGGCTCAGTGGGGTACGGGACAGTTTACTATATATTATTTCTCCGGCGTTATCCTCACGGTGCTTTACGGCTTCATTATTTATTTCATCACCGGCCGTTCCGTGAACCTCGGCTCGGAGTATATCTACCTGTCCATGTTCTTCTCATTTGCCGTCCTGTACCCGGACATGCAGGTACTGTTCATGTACATCATCCCGATAAAGATAAAGTACCTCGCCATCGTGGACGCGGTGTTCTTTGTTTACTCGGTCATTGCCAACTCCTTCCCGGTGAACCTGCTGCCGCTCGTCGCGCTTGTGAACTTCTTCATCTTCTGCGGTGGTGAGCTGTTCGCCTCACTGCCGCGCCGCCCGAGCAGAAACACCGTCAACTTCCGTCAGGAGTCCGCGCGCATCCGGCGCGAGCAGAAGGACAAGCTCTATACGCATAAGTGCGCGGTCTGCGGCAGGACGGACGTCGACCATCCGGAACTCGAGTTCCGTTACTGCTCCAAGTGTCAGGGCTATCACTGCTTCTGCAGCGACCATATAAACAACCATATCCACTTCACGGAGTGAAATATTAGTCCGGGGATCGTTTGATCCCCGGATTTGTTATTTTTATTCGTTCTCTATCCTGACCTGGCACATCTTCATCGCGTTCAGTGCGTTGCGGTGGCTCTCAGGCGTGACGCCCGCGCAGCACGCCGCGTCGACCGTTACCGGCACCTCCGGCAGGAAAGCCTTTGCGATCATCGCGTTTGAGATGACGCATATATCCGTGCACAGGCCGACGAGCGTGATGCTCCCGACCGGCTCCTTTGCGTCAAGCTCAAGGAGCTGTTTGCCGAGCTCTGCCGAGCCGAAGGTAGGCTTATCTATGGTGAGCCCTGTGCGCAGCGGCTCAAGAGCGGGGCAGACTTCCCAGCCATGGCAGCCCTTGATGCAGTGCGGCACGGGCAGGTTGCGCCCCTCCTGCGTCTGCATGTAGCTTTCGCCATGCGTGTCGCGCGTGAATATAACGGTCCCCTTGAAGCCCTTGACCTTTTCGGCGACCTTCGGCACGATGGCGACGGCCTCGGCTGTGCCGAGCGCACCGTCGATGAAGTCGTTCTGCATGTCGACAACGATGAGTATATCCTGCATGTCCCGCTCCTTATCTCTTCTCGGGGATTATCTCTATCCAGTACCCGTCCGGGTCCTCGATGAAGTAAATGCCCATCGCCGGGTTTTCAAAGCAGACGCAGCCCATGGCCTTGTGCTTCTCGAACGCGCCCGCGTAGTCCTCGACGGTGAAGGCAAGGTGAAACTCCTGCTCACCGAGGTCGTAGGGCTCAGTGTGATCGCGCAGCCATGTCAGCTCAAGGCGGAAGGCGGTCGCACCGTCGCCGAGGAAGATGATCTTATAGCTGCCGTCCGCCGCGTCCTTTTCGCGCACCGGCTCAAGGCCGAGCGCGTCCTTATAGAATTTCAGGCTGCGGTCGAGATCGAGGACATTGAAATTGAAGTGGTTGAATTTGAACATGACAAACCCTCCCTTACATATTTAGTTACATTATAACTAAACCGTACTGCGCGGTCAAGCCTTGCAGTACGGTTATTATCCTGTGTCACTCTGCCATCTTTTCCACTGCCGGCAGCGCGAACTCCGCCGCGAAATGCTCCCCGTCGCTTGCGATGGTGAAGCTGCCGCCCATGGCCTCCATGATCTTGCGGCAGGTGCGTATGCCTATCTTCGTGCTCTCGACCTTGTCCATAGAGCGCTTGACGTAGTTCGAGATGCAGACGGACAGTTTGCCGTCAGTCAGCTCGGTTATCACCATGATCGGGAGCTCTGGGTCGGCGTATTTTTTGATGTTGGATATCATATTGTCAAGCGTGCGCTTGAGATAGAGCGGGTCTGCCGACACGCTGCACTCGCCCTTGAACTCTATCCGCTGTACTCGAAAGCCTGAGTCTATAAGGTCAAACTCCGCCTCGCCGAGGAGCTGTTCGAGCAGGAGCCGCCCGTCATAGCTCTCAAGCGAAAGCTCCAGCTCCGCCTTGCCGTAGACGAGGAAGTACCGGAACAGCTCGTCCGTCAGCTCCTTGAGATCCATCGCCTTTGCGTAGGCTGAGGCCGTGAACTGCCTGCACCGCTCCTTGTCCTCAAAGCCGCTGTCGTTGAGAAGCCCAAGGTACCCGAGCATCGAGGTCATCGGCGTGCGGATATCGTGCGATATCGCCGTTATCAGCTCGGCGTTTGCCTCCCATGCGCGGCTCTCGTTGCCCATGCGCTGCATGACCGAGCGGCGCATTTCGTCCATCGACAAAGCCAGCGCCGCGATCTCGTCGCTGCCGTCGGAGCTTATCACCTTTTCAAGCTCACCCGAGCTTACCTCCGCCGCGTCCTTCGAGAGCTTTATTATCCTGTCCGTCAGCCGCCGGGTGTACCACATGTACAGAAGAATAAAAGCGAAGAAAGCCGTGAAAACTGAAGCTGCACGCACTATGCCGATCTGCCGAGTATCGGAACTGTCGGAGATCGCAACCTGATAGAGCCCGTCCTCAAAGCGGACGAGATAGAGCGTGCCGTAGTTATGATAGTCATAGCTGCTGAGTACGCCGTTTTCCTGCTCCGTCTTGCCGTTATGGAAGCGCCGGTGGTCTGCGCCGCGGCCGAATATCACGACCGTGACGTATGGCTGCCCGTCCGTCCATTTTGCGACGGAGAGACTGTCGCGCCCGCTCACGGAGTTAGCCTTGACGTAGGCGGAGAAGTCGGAGTATATCTCGCTCTTGCGCTGCTTCACCGCGTCGTCGCTCATATATACCTTGTCGACCAGCAGCATCCCGAGCCGGTTTATCAGCAGGAACACCGCCAGCGCCAGCAGCAGACCGCCGACGCAGACGTACAGCATCTTCGCGTTGAGCGAGGAGGGGAGGTTCAGCTTCTTAATCAATCTGGTATCCCTTTCCCCATACGGTGCGGATGATCTTCGGCGCGCTCGGCGTCTCTTCGATCTTGCGCCGCAGGTTCAGCACGTGTACCATAACCGTGTTGCCCGAGCCGGGGAGGAAGCGCTCCTTCCATACCGACTCATACAGCTCTGCCGCAGTAACGGTGCTGCCGCGGTTTTTCAGCAGGTACTCAAGAATGGCGTACTCCGTGTCCGTCAGCGTGACGTCCTTGCCGGAGCTCTTCACGCTGTGCGTTTCAAGGTCGACCTCAAGGCCGTCGATCGTCAGCGCCTCGGCGGGCTTGCCGCGGTACTCCTTGTACCGGCGCAGCAGAGAATTGACCTTCGCTAAAAACTCGCCCTGCGAAAAGGGCTTGGAGAGAAAGTCGTCCCCGCCGCTGCCGTAGGCCGATATCATGTCTGCCTCCGCGGCCTTCGCCGTGAGGAACAGTATCGGCGCGTTGGAGAGCGCCCGTATCTTCCCGCAGGCTTCATACCCGGACATCCCCGGCATCATCACGTCCAGCACGACAAGGTCTGTCTCCGGATGCGCGGCGATATATTCCACCGCGGCAGCGCCGTCGGCGGCTTCCTCAACAAAATAATTATCTTTCAGCAAAAAAAAGAGAACTTTTCTTATGTCCGGATCGTCATCTACTATGAGGATATGAGACGTGTCAGCCATCCGGCGTCACCTCCATGTTCATCAGGTGTATCTATATAACCATTGTATCATAAAAATCCGTGGTTACAACGGTTTTTCCCTGTTTTAAGAAAGCTTAAGAGACAAAGCGGTGGGGTTTATGGTACAATACACTCGAAAAACAATGTAATTCAGGAGGAAGAAATGAAGAACACCAAGCTTTTTGGCCGCATAGTGTGCCTTATCCTGGCAGTTGTCATGTGCCTGAGCCTTGCCGCCTGCGGCAGCAGCGGCCAACCAGGCACTGCGAATACCAAAAAAGATCAGGAGCCCACGCCTGAGTATGTCTATACCGCCGAGTATAAGGATCTCACGCAGAACCGGGAAAATTCCCTGAACATATGCGCGATGACTGCCGACGGAATGTATGCCATCAGCAATGAGAAGATCGGCGAGAACATCCCCGAGGGCGTCACCCCCGAGTATGAAGGTCAGTACGATGTTTACGCCACCTTCCTTTACCGTATCGACAATAACGGCAATCTTACGAAGCTCGACAAGTACGAATCCATGCCCACCGAGACGGACGATCAGAACCGCAAAAACTTTTCTTCCAGCAGCTATATGGACAGCGTCCGTTTCACCGACAGCGGCTTTGTCACCGTTGAGGTCGTCAACACCTCGTGGTTCGAAGGCGACGGCGATCCTGTCCTTTACAGTGACGAATACTGGGCAGGGCAGAAGAACGAGCAGAAGTATTATGTCCGCAGCTTCGATAAGGACGGCAATGAGCTGACCTGCGCCCTCATCCCGACCGAGCAGGATCAGTGGCTCAATACCTATAATATGCAGCTTGATAAGGACGGCAATGTCGTCTTTGTCGATAGCAGCACCAATTCCGTCCGTGCCGTGAAGCTTGACGGTACCGACGCGTACACCGTCAGCGCCGGTGCTGATGATTATATCGACACCGTCCTCCGCTTTGCCGACGGCAGCCTTGCTGCCTCCATCTATGGCAACGACGGTCAGCAGCTCTATAGGGTCAACGCCGAGAGCGGCACTCTCGAAGACCCCATCAGCATTAACTTCGATACCTATAGCGCAATCTCCGGCGGCGGGGATTATGACTTCTATTACACCAACGGCTCCAACTTCTATGGCTACTCCGTTGAGAAGCAGCAGTCCGAGAAGATCTTCAACTGGCTCAACTGCGATGTCAACGGCTCCAATGTCAACATTCTGAATGTCGACGAGAACGGCACTGTCACCTGCTGGCTGAACGAGTGGAACGATAAGGATCGGACCAGCAGCATCGACCTTATCACTGTCTCCAAGGTGCCTTACGATTCCGTGCCCCATAAGGAGTCCATCACTCTTGCCGCTATCTATCTTGATTATGATGTGCAGGATATGATCGTCAAGTTCAACCGCAGCAACGACCAGTACCGCATCGAGGTCAAGGACTATTCCGAGTACAATAACGATCAGGACGGCTGGGACGCCGGCCAGACCAAGCTCAATACCGAGATCCTTTCCGGCAATCTCCCCGATATCTTCTGCCTGAATGGGCTCAACTACCGCCAGCTCGCCTCCAAGGGCCTGCTTGAAGACCTCTATCCCTACATCGACGCCGACAGCGAGCTCAGCCGTGACGATTTCTTCCCCAGCGTGCTCCAGGCCTTTGAGGAGAACGGCAAGCTCTGCACCACGCTCTCCGGCATTTACATCAACTCCGTCATCGGCGCGGCCTCCGTTGTGGGCGACACTCCGGGATGGACCTATGATGAGTTCAACGCCGCTCTTGCCTCCATGCCCGAGGGCTGCACCGCCTTCGACCAGTACACCACCAAGACCGGCATTCTCCAGACCTGCCTTGCGCTTGATATGGACAGCTTCGTCGATTGGGGCACCGGCAAATGCAGCTTTGACAGCCAGCAGTTCATTGACCTGCTGAACTTCGCAAACTCCTTCCCCTCGGAATTTGACTGGGAGAACCATGAGTGGACTGACGAGGACGATACCTCCAACCGTCTCGCTCAGGGCAAGCAGATGCTCGTGCGCACCAGCGCTTACAGCATCGATGATATCTTCTATAATAATTATACCGCGTCCCTCGGCGGCAAGATAACCTACATCGGCTACCCGACCAACAGCGGCACCGGCAACATGGTCTCGCTTGACGGCAGCGGCTACGCCATGAGCGCCAAGAGCCAGTATAAGGACGCCATCTGGCAGTTCCTCAGACAGTTCTTCACCAAGGAATATAACGAGGGTCGTTACGCGCTCTCCAGCCGCATCGACGTTTTCGATGAGAAAGCCAAGGAAGCCACCACTATCCAGTACCAGAAGGATAATGACGGCAACTACCTGCTTGACGAGAACGGCGAGAAGATCCCCGTCGTGCGCCTCACCATGTGGAACAACACCACCGGCGAGCCTCAGGAGATATACGCTCTCGATGCCGAGCAGATCGACCAGATCCGCGAGCTTATCGAGACCACGACCAAGGCCGCCGATTATAACGACAGCATCTTCAACATCGTGAACGAGCAGGCGGCAGCCTTCTTCGAAGGCCAGAAGACCGCCGAGGATGTTGCACGCCTCATCCAGAGCAAGGCCAACATCTACGTCAACGAACAGCGCTGATAAAGTAATACCGTAACACATGGCGCGGCAAACGCCGCGCCATGAAATTTAAGACACTCTTAATCAATGCCGCCTTGCGCAGACGTAAGCGATGCGCTATAATGGCGTTGGTAATTTCAAGCATCTATCTGACTGATTAACGGAGAGCTATGGACAGAGAAAAAGAAAAACGAAAGCTGAAGCGGCAGGACTTCATGCGCAGCCTGTGCTTCCTGTCGCCGAGCCTTATCGGCGTGGGCGTGTTCTTCATCGTCCCGTTCGGCGTCGTGGTGTATTATTCGATGATCGACGGCGTCGGCTCGCGGAACTTCGTGTTCCTTGAAAATTTCATAAAGCTCTTTAATAACTCCGCTTTCATAATGGCGGCAAAAAATACCTTGCAGTTTTCTGCAATAGCGGTGCCTCTTGCGGTAATACTTTCTATTGTGCTGGCGCTCATGCTCGAGTGCCGCATCCCGATGAAGTCACAGTTCCGCACCTTCTTCCTCAGCCCTATGATGGTTCCGGTCGCGTCGGTCGTCCTCATCTGGCAGGTGCTCTTTAACTATAACGGCACCATCAATGAGTTCCTCGCCCTCTTCGATATCGCGAAGATAGACTGGCTCCAGTCTGACCATTGTCAGGCCGTTGTCATCATCCTGTTCCTGTGGAAGAACCTCGGCTATAACATGATCCTTTTCATGGCCGGGCTTGCGAATATTCCGAAGGAGCTGCTCGAGGTGGCGGATGTCGAGGGCGCGTCCGAGTGGTATAAGTTCTTTGCCATCAAGCTGCGCTACCTTTCGCCCACGGTGCTTTTTGTCACCATCCTTTCGCTCATCAACTCCTTCAAGGTCTTCCGCGAAGTGTATCTTCTGACCGGGGACTATCCGTATGAGAAGCTGTATATGCTCCAGCATTTTATGAACAACACCTTCAAGTCGCTTGACTATCAGAAGCTCTCGGCGGCGGCGGTCGTCATGGCTCTGGTGATGGTCGTCCTCATCGCGCTGCTCTTCTACGCGGAGGACAAGTTCGGAAAGGACGTGGAGGGATGAAGAACAAGGCTCCTGCCCGTCTCAGAAAGAAGCACTATTTCGGCCGCGGCGCGATGTTTGTGCTCTGCGCCATTTTCGCGGTGCTCTTCCTTCTGCCGACGGTGCTCACCATTACAAACTCATTCATGTCCGAAGCGGAGATCAAGTCCAACTATGGCATGATCTTTGCCACGACCTCCGGCGGCTACGTCTCCAAGACCGTGAACCTCAAGTTCATCCCCGATAAGGTCACGCTCTCGCAGTATATCACCGGGCTTATAAAGTCCCCGGAATATCTGCTCAAGCTCTGGAACAGTATCCTCCTCGTTGTGCCGATCGTCATTCTTCAGGTCGGCGTTGCGGCGGTCGCGGCCTACAGCTTCACCCGCTGGCGCGGGAAGATACGCAGCGGCATATTCTTCTTCTATGTTATCCTTATGCTCATGCCGTATCAGGTCACGCTCGTGCCGAACTATCTCGTCAGCCAGTGGCTCGGTATACTCAACACGCCGTGGTCTATCATCCTGCCCGGCATGTTCGCGCCGTTCTCGGTCTTCCTGCTGACGAAGTTCATGCGCCGCATCCCGTATTCTCTTATTGAGGCGGCGAAGGTGGACGGAGCGGGGGAGTGGGAGATATTCACCAAGATCTGCCTGCCCCAGTGCCGTTCGGCGCTCTATTCTATCGCGATCCTTGTCTTTATCGATTATTGGAACATGGTCGAGCAGCCCCTTATCCTGCTCCAGGATTCCGAGGCGCAGCCGCTCTCGGTGTTCCTTTCCAGCATTAACTCCGGCGAGATCGGCCTTGCCTTCGCCATGGCGACGGTGTATATGATCCCGTGCCTGCTGCTGTTCCTGCACGGCGAGGAATATCTCGTTGAGGGTATCGCAAACTCCGGCAGCGTCAAGGGCTGACAATTCTAAAGAGGTGCAATATGGAATTCAAGACTGCAAACCGTGAATGGGTCAAAAACGCGGCTATCATCTTTCTGGCCGTGCTGCTCGTGCTGACCTTTTTCTCGAACACTATAATGAACCGCTCGCTGGTGGAGGTCGCCACTGCCCGAGTGACCGACGGCAATATCGTCGCCAAGGTGCGCGGCACCGGTACCGTCACGGCCAGCGGCAAGCACCAGGTCAAGGCGACCAAGACCCGCACCGTCAGGTCAGTTATGGTCAAGGCGGGGCAGGAGGTTCAGACCGGCGACGTACTCTTTATCCTCGGAGAGGGTGACGGCGACGAGCTCGAGCAGGCCGAACAGGCCCTGCGCGAGCTCCGCGTGAGCTACCAGAAAGCTGCGCTCTCCCTGCCGACTTTTGATTACACTACGCAGAACCGCGCCGTGTCCGATGCGGAAAAAGCGCTCAATGCCGCAGATGAAAAATGCGTCGAAGCACAGAAGCTGTACGACGATATGTTTGAAAAGTACGGCAATAAGGAGATAGCCGCCCAGCTTGCGGAGGCCCTGACGCAGCTGCAGAACGCTGAGGATACCATGTATCAGGCGCAGGATGCGTATAACGACAGGTACCAGAAAGCCTACAAAGCAGTGGTCGATGCACAGACAGCCTATGACAGCGACCCGAGCGAAGCCAACGCTGCCGCGCTTGAAAAAGCCCAGCAGACCCTCTCCGGAATGTCCGAAGAATCCGACCCGCTGCTTGTTGCGGCAAAGAAGCAGTATGACGCCGCAAAGGCAAAGTATGACACCATCGCAAGACAGCAGGAGGATATCGACTACAAGCTTATCCCTTATAGAGACGCGCTTGACGCAGCATACGAAGAATACGAAAAGGCTTACAACACATACTCTGACGCTCTGAGCAGCCTTGAATATACTCAGGCGCAGAACGAAAAAACTCTTGCCGCGGCTCAGATCGACCTTGCAAGTCTCGCCGACCAGATATCCCACCAGCAGGAGAAGATAAAGTCCCTCGCCGGTGAGGACGATAACACTGTCACCGCAAACGTCAGCGGCAAGATCGACACCATCGACTGCACCGCCGGTGATACCGTCACCAAGGATTCGCTCATGTGTACCATCGAAGTACCCGACATGGGGCACACCGTGAGCTTCTCCGTCACGAACGATCAGGCGCAGCGCCTGCGCACCGGCGATACCGCCACCGTCAGCAACTACTATTGGGGCAATACCATAACCGCGACCCTTACCAATATCCGCACCGACCCAAAGAACCCGCAGACCAATAAGCTCCTCACCTTTGACCTTGAGGGCGACGTCACCACCGGCTCCGAGCTTACCCTCTCCGTCGGCCAGAAGAGCGCGAATTACGACACCATCGTGCCGAACTCCGCCATCCGCACCGACAATAACGGCTCGTTCGTCCTTGCCATCAGCCAGAAGAGCTCGCCCCTCGGCAACCGCTATATCGCAAAGCGCGTCAGCATCGAGGTGCTTGCCTCCGATGACAATAACTCTGCCGTCGTCGCGGACCTCGGCAATGGGGACTATGTCATCACCACCGGCTCCGGCCCCATCAAGAACGGCGATCAGGTGAGAATGGCCGACAGCTCCGAGGGCTGAGATGTATATGGATAGAGCAAAACGCATAAGGCTCAGCCGCCGCTGGCGCATAATGATCATCATTGCCGCCGCGCTCACAGTGCTCTGTGTCGTGTGCATCCTCGCCTATGGCAGCGTTGCGCACCGGCTTGAAGCGCAGCGCGAGGCGGAGCGCTGGCAGGGAGAGAGCGAAACGGCCTTTGCGCAGATAAGCTGCTTTCTGCCCGCGGAGGGGACTGTTACACTGGACGGCATATATTCCTTCCGTACCGAAATGATGAAAAAGCTGCACGAGGCCGCAGCGGATATAGATACCGACAGCACCCTCTTTACCGACGCGTGGAGCACCTTCGGCAAGGTCAAGGTCTCGAACGGCAACAAGCGCAGAGCTGACGTCACCGTCACCGCCGTCGGCGGGAACTACTTTGATTTTCACCCGCTGCGTCTGCTGAGCGGCAACTACATCAAGGCCGACGACCTTATGAAAGACCGCGTCCTGCTCGACCCGGACACCGCATGGCTGCTCTTCGGCGGCACTGAGCTTTCGGGCATGAGCTTCAGCATCAACGGCGTGCCGTATGTCGTCGCCGGTGTTGTTGAACGCGAGGACGACCGTTTCAGCAAAAAAGCCTACGGCGACACCGGCATGGGAATCTACATGAGCTATGACGGCTACTGTGCCCTGCTCGATCAGTCGTCGTCCGTCACAACGGACAGCACCGCGCCTGCCGCGTCGACGCCGTCGACAAAGCCCGGCATAAGCTGCTATGAGATCGTTCTGGCCGAGCCTGTCAAGAACTTCGCCTATAACGCCGTCAAGGATAAGTTCCCCATCGGCAGCGGTGAGATAGTTGATAACACCCACCGCTTCGATACCGAGAATATCTGGAAGCTTGCCAAGGACGTGACCGCGCGCTCCATGCGCGGCAGCGCCGTTGTCTATCCCTATTGGGAGAACGCCGCGCGCGGCGCGGAGGACACCTGTGCGCTCTATATGCTCTGCGCGATAGTCACGGGGCTGTTCCCGGCGGGGCTTGCGCTCTTCGTCCTGATCCGCGGCATCGTGCGCGGCAAGACAAAGCTTGAGGAGGACGTGTTCCCCAAGTGGAAAGAGAACATTTCCGAGGCCATCCGCGTGCGCGAACGCAAGCGCTGGGAGAAGAAGCACCCCGGCGAGACGTAACGCGGAAATAAAATCAAATAACCGCAAACAATTGTGCGCAGCCGACCAGCAAGGTCGACTGCGCACAATTCATATTTCCAAACCGAAAATTTACGGATTCGCAATAAATCACAAGTCCAAAAGTGATACCATACACTTTGTATTTACAAAACGATCCGGAGACCCATACGGGTCTCCGGATCGGACAAGTGGCACTCCCGGCGCGATTTGAACGCGCGACCTTCCGCTTAGGAGGCGGATGCTCTATCCTGCTGAGCTACGGAAGCATGCTTAAAGCTTGTATATTGTAACGCAGAACTGTCTGTATGTCAATAAATTCTTAGCATAGAAGGTTGAACAATGCTCAAACTCAAGGACATCAAGAAGGATTATACCGTCGGCGACTCGATCGTCCACGCGCTCAAGGGCGTGAATCTGGAGTTCAGGGAGAACGAATTTGTAGCGATCCTCGGCCATTCCGGCTGCGGCAAAACGACGCTGCTGAACATCATCGGCGGGCTTGATCAGTACACCTCCGGCGACCTTATCATAAACAACAAATCCACAAAGAACTTTACTGACGCCGATTGGGATTCCTACCGCAACCATTCCATTGGCTTTGTCTTTCAGTCCTACAACCTCATCCCGCATCAGACCGTTCTTTCAAATGTCGAGCTTGCGCTGACGCTCTCGGGTGTCGCCCCGGCGGAGCGAAAGGCGAGGGCGACTGAGGCGCTCAAAAAGGTCGGCCTCGGCGATCAGCTCAACAAGAAGCCGAACCAGATGTCCGGCGGCCAGATGCAGCGTGTCGCCATCGCCCGCGCGCTTGTGAACGACCCGGATATCCTGCTTGCCGACGAGCCTACCGGCGCGCTCGACTCCGAGACCTCCGTGCAGATCATGGATATCCTCAAGGAGATATCCAAGGATAAGCTCATCATCATGGTCACGCATAACCCGGAGCTTGCCATGAGCTACGCAAGCCGCGTCATCAAGCTCAAGGACGGCCTTATCGTGGACGACAGCGCCCCCTACAGCTCCGAGGGCGAGGAGCGGCACGAGCCTGCCAAGACCGAAAAAACCTCAATGGGCTTTTTCACCGCGCTTGCGCTCTCTACCAACAACCTTATGACCAAGAAGGCGCGCACCATTCTCACGGCCTTTGCCGGGAGCATCGGCATCATCGGCATCGCGCTCATCATGTCGCTCTCAAATGGCATACAGAACTATATCGACAAGGTGCAGGAGGACACGCTCTCAAGCTACCCCATAACCATACAGGCCGAGGCCGTGGACATGACGAGCATGATGACCTCCATGATGGGCGTTCAGGCCGAAGCGGAGGAGAACCAGCACGAGCGCGACGCCGTGTATTCCAGCACCGTCATGTATGAAATGATGAACTCCATGGTCTCCGCCGACACACAGACCAATAACCTCAAGGCCTTCAAAGAATACCTTGAGAACGCGGAGGATATCTCGCAGTATATAAGCTCCGTGCAGTATTCTTACGATCTCGACATGAACCTCTATGCCGAGGACGTTGACGGCAACATCGTCAAGACCGACGTTGTCGAGCTTTTGCAGAGCGCGATGGGGCAGACCTTCGGCGGCGATTACAGCGCGTACTTTGACACCTTCGGCTCCGCGTATTCCGCAATGGACGCATGGCAGGAGATGCTGCCCGGCGAGAACGGCGAGGTCATAAGCCCGCTGCTCAAGGCGCAGTACGATGTCCTCTACGGCCGTTGGCCGGAGAAGTACGACGAGGTCGTGCTGGTCGTCGATAAGAACAATGAGGTCTCCGACCTTGTTCTCTACGCCCTCGGGCTCAAGTCGAACTCCACCCTGTCCGATGATATGGAGGCCTTCATGGCGCAGGAGAATCTCCGCACCGATAAGGAAAGCTGGACCTACGAGGACATTTGCAGCCGTACCTTCCGCTATATCTATCCCGCCGACGAGTATGAATACGACGAGGACGAGGAGGAATACGTCAAGGTCGACGACGAGGAGCTTGGACTCAAGACTCTGTATAAAAACGGCCTTGAAGTCAGGATCGTCGGCATCATCCGTCAGGATGAGGACGCAATGTCCGGCATGATGACCGGCGCGATAGGCTACACCCACGCGCTCATTGAGCACGTCGTTGAACAGGCGGCGGAAAAAGAGCTTGTAAAAGCGCAGCTCGAGGATCCCGAGCACGACGTTTTCAACGGCCTGCCTTTCCTTGACGATACCGATGAAGCTTTCACCAAGAACAGCAAGATCGAGGCGGCAAAGCAGTATATCGCCGACGCGACCGATGAGGAGCTTGCCGAGCTCTATGTCAAGTACATGAGCGTACCCGAGGACGACTATGTTCAGGAACTCATTGATGAGCAGATGGAGGATATGACCCGCGCGGACATCGAAAAAATGGTGACGGATTATTACCCGGGCTATGAATCCATGCTCAAGAAGATGGATGACGACACGCTGTTTGAGTATATCGAAAAGATGATCGGCGAGCAGATCAAGGAGCAGTACGGCATCCAGATGGAGAACATGTACAGCTATCTGTCCGACAGCACGCTTGCGCATGACTTCGGCCTGCTCTCGCTTGAGGACGACGATTACCTCTGGCTGTATGAAAACGCCATGCCGCCCGTATACTCGACAAGCACCCTCAAGGATAACCTCAAGAAGCTCGGCTATGTCGACCTCGACAGCCCCAGCAAGATAAATATCTACGCCTCCACCTTTGAGGACAAGGACGCGATAGCCGACGCGATAGAGCGTTATAACGACAGCGTCTCCGAGGACGATAAGATAGAGTACACCGATATCGTCGCACTGCTGATGAGCTCCATTTCCACCATTATAAATGTCATCAGCTATGTGCTCATCGCCTTCGTCGCAATCTCACTTGTCGTCTCGTCGATCATGATCGGCATCATCACCTATATCAGTGTCCTTGAGCGCACAAAGGAGATAGGCATCCTCCGTGCAATAGGCGCGTCGAAGCGCGATGTGTCCCGCGTGTTCAATGCCGAGACCTTCATCATCGGCCTTATTGCCGGCCTTATCGGTATCGGCGCGACGCTGCTGCTGAATATACCGATCAATATAATCGTCCATGACCTCACAGGTATCTACGCCATCAACTCCACGCTCCCTGCCGTCGGCGGCATTGCGCTGGTGCTGATAAGCGTCGGCCTGACCTTCATCGCGGGTCTGATCCCCTCCGGTCTTGCCGCGAAGAAGGACCCCGTAGAGGCATTGAGGACAGAATAAAAAACGTAAGAACTATGGTAAAGCAGGGCTGATGCACGTGCATCAGCCCTGCTTTTGCTATACCTTTATTCAAATCGTCACCGCTTCAAACCTGTTCCCGTTAAACTGCCAGAGTTCCGTGAAGCCGCAGCTTTGCGCAAGGGCTTCCGCCTTGTCAAACGCACAGCATATCGCCGCGGCGGAGTGCGCATCGGAGCTTACGGTTATCCTGCCGCCGATGGCGTTCAGGTGCCGCAGCAGCTCCAGCGCTGGGTAGGGCGTGCTCCTGTAGCCGCGGCTTATCGCCCCGGTGTTTATCTCGAATATCTTTCCTGCCGCGTTCAGCCGCTCCATTGCGGCGAATGCGGCGTCTTTATATATCCTGCTGCCGCGGTCATAGAGCCGGTGCAGCTCGTCAAACTTCGTCAGCAGGTCGAAGTGCCCGACGATGTCCGCCTGCGCGATATCGGCAAGCTGAGCGCACTGCTCATAGTATGCGCAGGCTGCGGCGTCCGCGCTGCCGTAATGCTCGATGACCTGCCGCGCTTCCTCAATAGTGTTGTCGATCGTCGTTCCAGAGAGTGCGTGGACAGAAGCGATAACATAGTCATAGCCCTCGAAGCGTTGCGCGGAGCGCGAGTCGTATTCAAGGCCGCAGTAAACCTCAATCTGTCCGCGGTACTTTTCCCTGAGCCGCCGCAGCTCCGCCTTGAACTCAGGCTCGTTTTCCTCGCTGACGCACCATACCTTGCCCGGTACCGGACTGTGCGCGCTGATACCGAGCGATGTCAGCCCCGCGGACACTGCCGCGGTCACCATTGCCTCAGGAGTGTCCGCTCCGTCGTCAAAGGTGGTGTGGCAATGCAGGTTCTGCTTTATCATTTTCCTATCCTCCGTGATCGCGGCTTATATGACCATGATTATAGGTCGGGCGGCAGACACTGTCAAGTTTACAAAAAAGAGTTAACATAAACACAAAAAGCGGTTACACATGTTTGCATAATGATTACAGATGCTTGCTTTAGCGTTTTGACAATATCGACAAAAAATTCCCGAAATATTTGTCATAATATATATGTTGACCTAAATATTGAAAGTTTTTCGTCACGGAATCCGGATATTTTGTGTCGAATAACAGAAAAGCATGTCGGGTAAAGATAGTTGGAAATAATTTACTCAACAATAATTAGCTTTACATAACTATATTTCTGTGATAAACTCAGCTCAGAAAATAAGAGCAGGTGAAACAGAAAATGAAAGCAAGCAGGATATGGGCTTTTATCATATCGTTGGTCATATGTCTCTCCGTGACTGCCCCGGCGTATGCGGACGCTTCGCAGACGAAGGTGACTGTCAAGAAGGGTGACACGGTTTACGGCATCTGCCAGAGCCTCGGCCTTGATTATAATATCTGCAAGAATACGATCATGCGCCTGAACGGTATGGAAAAGGAGTCCGAGCTCAGCTCCATCAAGGTCGGCTCCACGCTGATCTTCCCGGCTTCCTCAAAGGACTGCGCCGAGAGCAGCGGCAAGAGCGGGGATGATGAGGTCGCGTTCTATGTTATTCCCTATGTAATGGAAAAGGGGAACTGGCTTGCAAACGTCTATTATTGCTGGGGACTGGATTATGAGGACTATCTCGACGCTATCAACAGCCTCAATGATATTTCTGACCTCGATACGATATATGTAGGCAAGCTCCTTTACCTGCCGACTACCAAGGAAAATCTCCAGAACAGCAATTACACAACGGTCATGGCGCACGTGATGAAGTCCGGTGAGACGGCCTACGATGTCTGCCAGAGCTACGGCTATGATTACTATGACATGGAGGACACGCTGGTGAAGTATAACGGCGGCGCTGATATGACAAAGCTTCAGGCCGGGCAGAAGCTGCTGATACCGCTTATGTGATTCTATATAATATCAACAATTGTTGAACTACAGTTGACTTGAGTTTTATATTGACGTGTTATATAATAAACACACAAGAAAAAAGCTGAACCGGATTTCAGCTCAAGATATGGAGGAAAATAAAATGGCCAGAAAAAAGACTGAAAAGAAAAAGTGCTGCAAGCTCTGGAAGTTCGTCAAGACCCTGTTTGTCCTCTGCGGTCTTGCTGTCGGCGGCTACGTTGGCTACAAGAAGCTCTCCGAGCCTACCCCCTGAAATTTTTTAAGTTTAACATGAAAAAACGGATGGTTTTGACCATCCGTTTTTCTTTCTTCCCGCATTGACAGATGAACCTGACTGTGGTATAACTTCGGACATGCAAAGGCGCATTGATTATTCAATGCGCCTTTCTGCTTTTTCTAGGAAATCCCGCCGAGGGCGGGACAGTGCGTTTGAACGGAGGTAAAGACATGAAAGAAACAAAAGATTGGGGCAGCATACCGTTCGGTTACACGCCGCTCAGGAGCAGATATGAAGCCGTATACAAGGACGGCCGCTGGATTGAGAACGGGCTTGTCGGCGATGCTGAAATAAAGCTCAGTGAATCGGCCGTTGTGTTTCAGTATGCGCAGACCTGCTTTGAGGGACTCAAGGCATACCGGACTGAGGACGGGCACATTGTCATATTCCGCCCAGAGCTGAACGCCAAGCGCTTTTCCGATTCATGCCGCCGAATGCTCATCCCGGAGATAAGCCCCGAGATGTTTATCAGGGCAATAGATATGACTGTCAGAGCCAATGAGGACTCTGTCCCGCCATACAGCTCCGGTGCGACGCTTTATATCCGCCCGTTCGCAATGGGCACGAGCGCGGCACTCGGAGTGAAGCCTGCGGATGAATATGTTTTTCGTGTGTTTGGCAGCCCTGTCGGTGCGTATTTCAAAGGCGGCGTCAAGCCTCTCACGCTTACCGTCAGCGACTTTGACCGTGCCGCGCCGCACGGCACCGGCGATATAAAGGCCGGGCTCAACTACGCTATGAGCCTTTATCCCGGGCAGCTTGCGCACGCAGCCGGCTTTGCCGAGAACATTTATCTTGACCCGGCAACGCGCGCGAAGGTCGAGGAGACCGGCGGCGCAAACCTTATCTTTATCACGCACGATAATGTGTTTGTCACGCCGAAGTCGTCGACAATACTGCCGTCGGTTACGCGCCGCTCGCTTATGACCGTCGCCCGCGACTATCTTGGCATGAAGGTCGAGGAACGTGAGGTGCTCTTCAGCGAGGTGCCTGATTTTGCTGAGTGCGGCCTGTGCGGCACTGCCGCCGTGATATCGCCTGTCGGCGCGATCAATGACCACGGCCGTCTTATCAGCTTCCCGAGCGGCATGGAAAAACCCGGCCCGGTCTGCCAAAAGCTATATGATACGCTTACCGGCATCCAGATGGGGCGCATCGCTCCGCCCGACGGCTGGATACACACGGTGCTGTAAATTCCATACTTGCCGTCACGGCAAGAGCGCGGTATTATAGCGGCAGAGAAACGAAAGGCAAGGCACACTATGGCATCGGATATTGAAAATGAAAAGCGCAGCCTGCGCAGAGCCGTGCTTGCGATGAGAGCGTCTCTGCCGCCGGAGCTGCGCACGGAGTACAGCCGCGCGATCTGCCGCAGACTGTATGAGCACCCCGCGCTCAGCAAAGCAGAGCGCGTCATGCTCTATGCCGCGGCCGGGACGGAGCCTGACCTGACTGAGCTTGCCGGGCTTCTTTCGGAGGACGGCAAGCGATTATATTACCCGGTGTGCTGCGCGGAGGGGCTGATGTATGCTGCCTCGCCTGACAAACCGGATGCATGGCGGACAGGAAAGTACGGCATTGCCGAGCCTGACCCGGAGCATTCGTCGCTTATTTCCCCGGAAAAGCTTGATGCGGTCATCGTTCCCTGCATCGTATTTGATGCGGCGCACAGGCGTCTGGGTCACGGCGGTGGGTACTATGACCGTTTCCTGCCGCTCTGTACGCGTGCTGTGAAGCTTGCCGCGGCCTTTGAGCTCCAGCGCGCCGCCGCTGTCCCGATTGACTCATTCGATGTCGCAATGGATGCCGTCGCAACGGAACTGCGCATATACTAAAAAGTTCAAAATAAAAAAAGTTGGGGTATCCGATCCTCCCGGTTACCCCAACTTTTTGTTCAGTATTATGTTCACATCGGATTCAGTTCGTCGTCGAGCCAGCGGCTGTCGGGCGTGAGCGCGCGGGTGAAGATGCGCGAGGCGTCCTCGGGGTATTTGTTCTGGTGGAATTTGAAAATTGTCTGCCTGTCGGGGAGCGTGCCGATGATCTCTATCTTGCCGCGCGGGTGGCTCATCGCGTAGCGCACGCCCTTGCCGAAGCCGTTCTGAAGCCCCTTCGCCTCGTCGACGATCCTGATGCCGTCGAGCAGCGGCACCTGGAAACGGTTCTGCACGCCGGTGACGGGGCGGCACTGGAATATGTAATACGGCGAAATTCCTGCGCGCGTGAGCCCGGCGAAGAGCTCGCCGAGCACATCCGGTGAATCGTTGACGCCGCGCAGCAGGACGGTCTGGTTGCGCACCTGCACGCCGCGGTCGAGCAGCGCGCGCACCGCGCACCGCGCTTCCGGTGTGAGCTCACGCGGGTGGTTGAACTGGGTGACGACGTAGATCGTTTTTATGTCCGAGTATTCATCGAGCATATCGAGAAGCTCGCCGTCGCCGTAGATACGCTCAGGCAGCGTGACCGGCAGGCGCGAGCCGAAGCGGATGAAGTCAAGGTGGTCTATTGCCGACAGCTCACGCAGATAGCGCTCGATGATGTGGTTCGGGTTCAGCAGCGAATCCCCGCCGGAGATGAGCACATTGTTTATCTCCGGGTGGCTGCCGACGTATTCGACGACCTCGTCGACGCGCTTGTTGAGCTCTTCATTACTCAGGCCGACAAGCCTTTTGCGGAAGCAGTGGCGGCAGTACATCGCGCACTGGTTCGTCGAGAGCAGCAGGACTGTGCGTTTATACTTGTGCTGCAGACCCTCAAGCTTTGTGTTCGAGGCCTCACCGCTCGTGTCGAACGAGCCGCCCGGCACGAACTCATCCGCCGAGGGGATGCACATGCGTGCTATCGGGTCATCGGGATCGTCCTTATCCACAAGGGAGAGATAATACGGCGTTATCATCATCGGGTAGCGCTCGGCTATCTGCCTGCATGCGTCAAGCTTCTCCTGATCCCATCCCATGTATTCCGCGAGCTGCTCCGCGGTACGTATTCCTTTGCTCAGCTCTTCCTGCCAACTCATATACTGTACCTTCCTTTCATCAGTTGACGTTCAAATATATCTTATTCTAACACAATTCAACCAAAATGGAAAGAAGCAAAACCGAGATTTTGCGTAAATAAACCGAAAAGATTAAGTAAATATGCAGAAAACTGCGAAAAATCAAATGTGAAACAATAAACAAAATACAGCCAAAATGGAAACTTACACATTCGATTGACACATCAGGGCTGCGATGATAAAATATGATTAACAAAGCAAACAGGAGGTAAGCTCAATGAAAAGACCGATAAGTACCGATAAGGCTCCCGGCGCGATAGGCCCGTATTCTCAGGCTGTGCGCGTTGGGGACATGCTTTTTGTTTCGGGTCAGCTCCCGCTTGATCCCAAGACCGGGAAGTTCCCCGAGGGGATAGAGGCGCAGACCAGACAGTCCCTTACCAATGTCCGCAGTATCCTTGAGGCTGCCGGCGGCACTATGGACAGCGTCGTCAAGACTACGGTTTTCCTTTCGGATATGAATAACTTCGCCGCAATGAACGCCGTGTACGGCACTTTCTTCACCGAGGGACGCTATCCCGCGCGCAGCGCAGTCGAGGTCGCAAGAGTCCCGAAGGACGCCCTTGTCGAGATCGAGGTCATTGCTCAGCTTTGATCGACAAAAATTCTCAGACGGATATATCTGTCTGAGAATTTTTTATATTTTCCGGAGAAAATATATGTATGCCTATTGACAAATACCCCTTGGGGGTATATATTCAAGATACCCCAAGGGGGTATGTGAAGAGGTGAAATGATGGAAGATAAAAAATGCTGCTGCTGTGAGCGGCATAAGGAGCGTTCACCTGAGGAATATAAAGCGCTGATGAACCGCCTCAACCGCATCGAGGGGCAGATCAGGGGCATCAAGGGCATGGTCGAAAACGGGGCCTACTGCCCGGATATCCTTGTCCAGTCCGCTGCGGTGAACGCCGCGGTGAACGCATTCAATAAGGAGCTGCTTGCCAGCCATATCCGCTCCTGCGTCGTCAATGATATCCGTGACGGCAAGGACGAGGTCATAGACGAGCTGGTCTGCACGCTCCAGAAGCTCATGAAATGAGCTGCGTAAAAAAGGAGACACAAGCAAATGACACAGTATGAAGTGACAGGCATGAGCTGCGCCGCCTGCTCTGCCAGGGTCGAAAAGGCGGTGTCGGGACTGCCGGGCGTGGACAGCTGCTCGGTGAGTCTGCTGACAAATTCAATGATGGTCGACGGTTCGGCCTCACCCGACGCGATCATCAAGGCCGTGCAGGATGCGGGCTACGGCGCATCCGTCAAGGGCGTGCAGAAGAGCAGCGCCGCCGAGGAGGACGCGCTTGCCGACCATGACACGCCGGTGCTGAAGCGCAGGCTTTTCGCGTCGCTTGGCTTCCTGCTCGTCCTGATGTATTTCTCGATGGGGCACATGATGTGGGGCTGGCCGCTGCCAAAGTTCTATGACGGCAACCATGTCGCAATGGGGCTGACGCAGCTGCTGCTGACGGTCATCATTATGGTCATCAACCAGAAGTTCTTCATCAGCGGCTTCAAGGGGCTCATGCACCGCGCGCCGAATATGGACACGCTCGTTGCCCTCGGCTCCAGCGCCGCGTTTATTTACAGCACCTATGCGCTCTTTGCCATGACCGGCGCTCAGGTGCGCGGGGACGAGGAAGCCGTCATGCGCTATATGATGGACTTCTATTTTGAATCCGCCGCCATGATCCTGACGCTCATCACCGTCGGCAAGATGCTTGAGGCGCGCGCCAAGGGCAAGACGACCGACGCCCTGCGCGGGCTCATGAAGCTCTCGCCCAAGACCGCCACGATCGTCGAGGGCGATACCGAGCGCGAGATACCGATAGAGCAGCTCAAGAAGGACGATATTTTTGCTGTGCGCCCGGGCGAGAGCATCCCCGTTGACGGCGTTGTCATCCAGGGCGGCAGCACGGTCGATGAATCGGCACTGACAGGCGAGAGTATCCCCGTCGACAAGACCGAGGGAGATCAGGTCTCCGCCGCGACCGTGAACCAGACCGGCTATATCCGCTGCCGCGCACTGCGCGTCGGCGAGGATACGACCCTCAGCCAGATCATCAAAATGGTCAGTGATGCGGCAGCTACGAAAGCACCGATCGCAAAAGTCGCAGATAAAGTTTCCGGGGTATTTGTTCCAATCGTAATTTCCATTGCAGCAGTGACACTGGTGGTCTGGCTGTTGCTTGGAAGAGAATTCAGTTATGCATTAGCACGAAGTATTTCCGTACTGGTCATCAGCTGCCCGTGTGCACTCGGACTTGCAACACCGGTAGCCATTATGGTTGGAAACGGTGTGGGTGCAAAAAACGGAATTTTATTTAAAACGGCGGCATCCTTGGAAAATGCAGGAAAAGTCAATGTGGTTGCACTGGATAAGACCGGAACTATCACCGAGGGAGAACCAAAAGTGACGGACATGATCCCGGCAGAAGGATATACACAGGATACACTTTTAGAGTTTGCAATTGCATTAGAAGCAAAGAGTGAGCATCCGTTGGCAAAAGCTGTGATGCAAAAAGGAGAAGAGCTCGGAAAGAAGGCATTAGAGGTTGCTGATTTTTCGGCACTTCCGGGAAATGGACTGACAGCCGTATTGTCCGGTAAAACGTTAGTGGGAGGAAGTCTTAGTTTTATAGGAAGTAAGACAGAGATTCCAAAAGAATTACAGGAACAGGCAGAAGTACTTTCCGAACAGGGAAAAACACCGCTGGTATTTATGGAGAATGAGCAGTTAGCAGGTATCATTGCGGTGGCAGATACGATCAAAGCAGACAGCCCGAAAGCAGTAAAAGAACTGCGGGATATGGGAATTAAAGTCATTATGTTGACCGGTGACAACGAGCGGACAGCAAAAGCCATTGGCAGACAGGCAGGTGTAGATGAAGTTATTGCAGGAGTATTGCCGGATGGAAAAGAGAGTGTGATCCGCAGTCTGAAACAGCAGGGAAAAGTGGCAATGGTAGGCGATGGTATCAACGATGCACCGGCATTGACAAGGGCAGATGTCGGTATCGCTATCGGTGCAGGAGCCGATGTGGCGGTAGATGCTGCAGATGTAGTATTGATGAAAAGCCGGTTATCCGATGTCCCGGCAGCGATCCGTCTGAGCCGTGCAACGCTTCGAAATATCCATGAAAATCTGTTCTGGGCATTTATCTATAATATCATAGGAATACCGTTAGCAGCAGGATGCTATGTAAAATGGGGACTGACCTTAAATCCGATGTTTGGTGCAGCGGCAATGAGTCTGTCTAGTTTTTGTGTTGTAACAAATGCACTGCGGTTGAATTTTTGTAAAATTCATCCTGCAGAAAAATAAAGTTTATCAAAGGAAAAAGGAGAGAACGAACATGACAAAAACAACATTAAAAATCGATGGTATGATGTGTGGAATGTGTGAATCACATATGAATGATGCAATTCGGAACGCATTCAATGTAAAAAAGGTGACATCTTCCCATACAGCGGGAGAAAGTGTCATTATCAGTGAAGAACCGTTAGATGAGGCAAAATTGGCAGAAGTTGTCGGAGAGACCGGATACACATTAGAAGGGATCAGTAGTGAGCCATATACAAAAGGCGGACTGTTTTCTTTTTTAAAAAAATAATAGCGGCATGAAAAAGCCAAAATAAAGCAGAACAGTGGGACATGACTTTTATAAAAAGGAGTGTTCCACTTATTTTTGTTCCAAAAGTTGAAGACAATTGCTGCGTAGTTTCGTTATAATAAATGAACAGGTAAAAAGAAGGCAAAAAATGAGAGGAGGCGGATAAAATCAGTACGGAAGAACAATTCGAGGCATTGCTTCGTACCTATGAAAAACTTGTATATTCCATCTGTTTGAAAATGGTAAAGAATCCATTTGATGCGCAGGATCTGACGCAGGAAACTTTTTTATCCGCCTACAAAAAACTGCCGGAGTTTGATGGAACTTACGAGAAAGCATGGATCAGCCGGATCGCGACCAATAAATGCCTCGATTATCTAAAAAATGCAGCAAGAAGGTCGGAGCCGAAAGAGGATATCTATTTTGAAGAGATCAAAGACCAGAGAGCCGGTCCGGAAGAGATATACATCGATCAGGAGGCAAAGCAATTTGTGTTGAAGATCTGTGGGCAGATCAAACCGCCTTATGATAAAATTGCAAGAGAACATTTTTATGAAGAAAAATCAGCAAGGGAAATCGCAGAGGAGTCAGGAAAGAACTTAAAAACGGTTCAGACACAGATCTATCGGGCAAAGGCACTGATCAAAAAACAGATGGAAGGAGGAAGCAGCAAATGACAGAGGAACGTACACACATCAGCGATGAAATGTGGAAAAAATATGCACAGGGAACCTTGAGTACCAAGGAAGAAGAAAAACTTTATACTCATGTAGGATGTTGTACTTATTGTGCAGAACGTTTTGCAAATATTGTGGAAACAGATTTTTTTGCAGAGCCGCCATCCTATCTCTACGACGAGATTGTCGAGCGGAGCCGGAAGGTGGATGTTCAGGCGGCAGCAACAGTGAGAAAGACATCTAAGAAAATGAAGTTGTTGTTCTATAGCCTGAAAGTGGGATTTGCGGTTGCAGCTTCCATCTTTTTACTGACGATGACAACGACGTTAGAACAGAATCCACTGGAATTTTCGGAGGTTCAGCAGCAGGAAAATAAGCCTTCGATCACAAAAAAAATAAATGATAACAGCTATAAGTTTACCGGTTATCTGCAGGATGCAACCAACCGATTATTAGAATTTAAAATTAAGGAGGACAAATAATGATCAGGAAAAAAAGTAAAGGATGGACATTTATCTGTTCGCTTCTGCCGGGAGCGGGAGAGATGTATATGGGATTTATGAAACAGGGAGTCAGTATCATGGGATTGTTTTTTGCAACCATAGCAGTTGCGGCAACTCTGAATATCGGACCGCTTACGATCGTACTTCCGATCATATGGTGCTACAGTTTTTTTAATGTCCACAACATGTACAGTCTGAGCGATGAGGAATTTTATGCATTAGAAGATGATTACATTTTTCATTTAGACCGTATTTTACCGATCAATCAGTGGAGCAAACAGCAAAATAAAATTGTCGCAGGTATTTTGATCATTGCCGGAATCTGCATTTTCTGGAATGAGTGTGTGGATTATCTTATCGGCTCCTGGATTTATGTATGGTTTTCAGAGAGTATTGCTAATTCCATTAGCCAGTTTCTGCATACTTTACCGCGACTTGTAATAGCGGTGATCCTGATCTGCGTGGGTATCCGCATGATCAAGGGAAAGAAAGTGCAGCTTGACTTAGAAGAGGAAAAAAAGGAGGAACTGTAAGATGAAAACCAGAAGAGTAGGAAGTCTTACCTGTGGAGCCTTGTTGATCATATTTGGAGTTTTGTTTATGGTGCATATGTTTGTTCCGGCACTCAAATATGAGTTCATCATTAAATTCTGGCCGGTCATTTTAATCGCACTGGGCGTAGAAATGCTGTTGTCCTGTCGCAATAAAGAGGAAGGCATAAAGCTTAAATATGATGGAGCGGCGATCTTTCTGACGATCCTGCCCTGCTCCAAAACCAGCACGCGGTCAGAGGTCAAACAGATGCTCTCCAAAATATGGGACGAAAACAGGAGGGTCCCATACTGCTGATAGCCGCCCATGAGCTGGTACAAAAATTCCGTGCTTTGGAAATC
>ERZ779877.785-NODE-785-length-31933-cov-6.957526_pt1 | contig 31933 bp, 25 predicted proteins | sample MGYA00511556_ERZ779877 | MGnify/ENA primary metagenome ERZ779877 (study PRJEB29588, sample SAMEA2159338) | human gut metagenome | biome: human gut; feature: human-associated habitat; material: faeces | place: Denmark | collected 2008/2010 ...
CAATCTAAAGCCTCGTAGCTAATGTTAAACCGTCCAACTTTTGGGGGTCACATCAAATTCGTCCGGGACTTTTTCATTGCTGCTGTTTCTTCCATTCTCCGGGATTGGCCCCGAACTTCTTCTTGAACAATGTCGAGAAATATTTCGGGTCGTTGAACCCGACGGCATAAGCGAGTTCCGAGACCCTTATCTTTCCGGTGGAATCGGAGTTTTCCTGAAGAATCTTCATCGCGGCATTGAGCCTGATGTCATTCACGAACGCTGACGGTGTCATTCCCGTAAGACTCTTCATTTTCTCCGCGAGCGTCGAGCGGGACATGTTCATGGCCTTTATGAAGTCCGCGAGGCTGAAGTCGAAGTCCCTGATGTGTTCGTTCACATAATCTACTGCCTTCTGCAGGAACTTCTCGTCCATTGTCGTGTAGTTGAGCTCTCCGGGATAGAACACCAGTTGTCTCCGGTAGTCGGAACCGGTTCTTTCGACACGCCGCAGCTGTCCGGCAATCATTGCGTCGAGCACATTCATGTCAAAAGGCTTTGTTATGTAGGCATCCGCCCCGACCTCATATCCGGTGATTTTATCCGCTGAAGTCTGTTTTGCAGTGAGCAGTATCACGGGAATGTGGCAGGTCTCGATGTCGTTCTTTATTCTGGCGCAGAAGTCATATCCGTTCATTCCGGGCATCATTATGTCCGAGAGTACGAGTCTGATTCCCTCCTTTTTCCTGAGAATCGGCAGGGCGTCGTCGGCTGACGGGGCGGTGATGACGCTGTAGCTTTTCTCAAGGTGCGACTTCATCAGACTCAGCAAATCGGCATTGTCCTCCACGACGAGGATTGTCGCCTTTTCTGACGTTTCCTTGTCTTCGCCGGATGATGCCGTGTTCACCGGAACGCTGTCGGAAGTTCCGGCTTCCGGTGAATGTTCGCCGGTTCTTTCAATTTCGCCGGCCTTTCCCATAGTGAGGCATTCCGTTTCCGCAGGCGTGTAGGCATCCTCCGAAATCGGAAGCAGCACGGTGAATGTCGTTCCCTCTCCCCTGACGCTCTTGACCGTAATCCGCCCGTGGTGCAGGTCGATGAGATTCTTGACAAGCGAAAGTCCTATGCCGGTGCCTATGGTGTTGTGCCGGCGGTAGTCTCCGTCGTAGAACCTCTGGAACAGGTGCTCCATCTGTTTCTCGGCTATTCCCTCACCTGTGTCGCTTACCTTAAGGACGAGGCTGCGTCCGGTGATGTCAATGTCCGCGCTGACCGTCACCGAACCTCCTTCCCTGTTGTATTTCGTCGCGTTGGACAGCAGATTGTAGAGAACCTTGTCCATTTTGTCCGAGTCGAAATAACCCACAATCGGTGACTTTGCCACCTGAATGAAACTGCAGGAAATCTTCTTCTTGTCTGCAAACGGACGGAAGGCAACCACGCAGTTGCGGACGAACGCGCTTATGTCTCCCTTCTGAACCTTGAGCTTGAGGTTGCCTGATTCTGCCTTGCGGAACTCAAGAATCTGCTGTATGAGCCGCATCAGCCTCATCGCGTTTTCTGTGATGAAGTCATACTGTTTCCTTTCCGGCTCTTCCGCCTTGAGTTTTTCCACCGCCGCGATGATGATGGTCAGCGGAGTCATGAGCTCGTGGGTTATGTTCGTGAAGAACTGCAGCTTCGTGTGGTTCAGCTCTTCGGATTTCCTGCGGTTGATTTCCGAAAGTTCCAGCTTCTTCTGTGTCTGCATCCTGTTTCTCGTGACAATGAAGAAAGCCGAACCAAGTCCGAGAACAGCAAGGACATAGAGACAATATGCCCACCATGATGTCCATGGCGCCGGACTTACCGACACCGTGATTTCCGTAGGCTCGCTCCACCCTCTGCACGAACTTGCCGCCTTCACCTTGAACCGGTACCTGCCGGGACGGAGGTTGTTGTAGTATGCGGTCCTGTGCCGTGCGTCTGCGGAAATCCAGTCCCGGTCATAGCCTTCGAGCATATAGGCGTAGCTGGCCGAGGCCGCGCCCCTGAATCCGAGAAGCGCGAACTCTATCGTGAAGTTGTTCCTCTTGTAGTTCAGCCTGAACGTGTCTGCGCGGTCAATGGCTTTCCCGGTAATCTCCAGCCTCTCGTTCTCGGGAAACTCCCGTATCGAACGCTCGAAAACCTTGAAATCGGTGATTGTTACGGCAGCTCCCCGGTTCGTCTGCGGGGCCTTCATCAGCGGAATGAACTGAAGCCCGTGCGCGGAGCCGACAATCATGGTGCCGTCTTCCGCCATAACAGCCGTACGCCGAGGAAAACTCCAGTCCAGAAGTCCGTCCTCGATTGTGTATGCATGCACATCGACTGTTCGGTCCGCCCTGTCTTCGCTTATCTGCATCAGACCTTTGTTTGTTGCTGCCCAGATGCTTCCAAGCCTGTCTTCCCATATATTCGAGATTACCGCCCCCTTTGACAGAAACGAGTCCCGGGGAAGCGTCTCGTCGAAACTGTTCCCGTCTTCCGGGCATGAGTAGAGACCGTTTTCTGTGCCTGCCAGAATTTTCCCTGTGCTTGTCACAATCAGACATAGCGCACCTTCCGTAAACTGGTTTCCGATTCTTGTGACGCTCCATTTCCCCTCGTCCTCCGCGAGTCTGAAAACCCCGTTGTCCGACGTCGCGACCCAGATGTTTCCGTCTTTGTCCGAGGTCATGTCACAGACATAGCACCGTGGCAGAGGCTCCTGTCCCGGAGACAGCATCTCATTTACGGGATGGAACGAACCGTCTTCAACAATGCCGAAGTCTATTCTTGTCCCGACCCACAGGCGGCCTTTGCCGTCTTCATGAAAACAACAGATGAAAGGGTCCTCAAATCCGGTTATTTCAAGTTTTTCCGCATCATGCAAGCCGTCGGCTGAGTAGATGCCCATCTCCGTTCCGATTAACATGGCCCCGGAATCGTTCATCTGATGGAAATCCTGAATGTAGCCAATGTCGTGTCTGCGGAATTTCCCGCTGCGTATTTCATAATCGAACAGCCCGTGACCGGCAATGCACATCCATAGGTTCCCGTCCTCCGCAAGTGCCATTGCCCTGACCGAACTTGTGCCGCAGAGATGCCGTATCGGCTCAAGAGTGTCGCTTCTTATAATCTGAGGCTGCGTGTCTGTCCAGAACACACCGCCTCCAAGCGAGCCGAGCCACATCAGATTGTCGCGTGTCGGGATTATGGAGTTTATCTCGTTGAACGGCAGCTCGTTCTCGCTTGCAGGAGCATAATTCGTGAATCTTGCGTCCGTGGCGTTGAGCATGGAATGCGGAAGAATGCTCAGACCGTTCCGTGAGCCGATCCACAGGTCTCCGCTGACAGGCTCCTGGGCTATCGTGTATATTATGTCGTCGAGTATGCTTCCCTTGTGCGCCGAGGGCCGGTATTGCCTGATTTCAGGCCGTGAACTGTCGTACGGGTTAAGAAGACGGATAAGACCGGCTCCCCAGGTGCCTACCCAGAGCTGCCTGTCGCGGTCAATGAACAGGGTGTGTGAGGACTTCAGTTCGGGGACGGAACTGTAACTGTAGGCCCGTCTTGTATGCGTGTCATAGCGGATGAGGCTGTTGTTCCATGTCCCTATCCACAAGTATCCGGCATCGTCCCGTGCAAGGGCTTTCATATCCACTGGTTCGAGACCCCATTCATCACCGCAGCACTGCACGAAATTCCCGCTTCCTTTCGGACGCATGAAAAGTCCCCTGTTGGTCGCAATCCAGAGCGAACCGTCATCGGACGGGAGTATGGCCTCGATGTGGCTTGATTCAAGTATCGGTGTCTCGATTTTTGATATTCCCCCGCTTTTCTTGTCGAGCGAGAACAGGCCGCTGTTTGTTCCAATCCACAGGACATTGTCATTGTCTTCGCGGACCATATTGACCATGCCTGCCACAATCTGTTTCCTGGTGGTTCTGTCCGACTTTATGAGCAGGCAGTCGTAGCCGTCGTAGCGGAGCAGACCTCCGTATGTGGAAATCCACAGATAGCCGTCCGAGTCCTGGTAAAGTTTGCGGACCTCATCAGAAGGGAGAGGAGTTATGGATGATATGCTGTGAAACGACAATTGCTGCGCGGAGACATTTCCCGCGCAGCAAAGCATCGTTGCCGCCAAAATGACGATATGTAGCCTGTGCATATGAAGCGTTTTTATTTATGCGGATAGTTGTGTTAACCGTGTAAATATATGCAAAATAATGCATATAAGGAAATGCCGGAAGTAAAAGTCCCGAAGGACCGCGCCGGAGGCGCGAAATACCCCTATAGGGGTCGCAGACGTTAGTCTGCGGGGATTGGAAAGCCTCTCGCGGCACCTCTATTTCAGAGGCGCCGTGTCCGCATCCTTGCTCCAGTACGGGTTCTGGTACAGAGGCGACGAGTCCTTGTCTTTCCCGTCCTTGCTCGTGAGGAGAAACTCCTTGGCGCTGATAGGGGAGAGGTAGTAGGCCATCTTCCATCCGAGACCGTTGTAGCCGAGCTGTGTCGGGGTGAACTGATAGGGTCTCAGCCATTCGCTGTCGCTCTTTGAGGAGACATTGCTTGTCGAAGAACCGTCGTTGTTGAGGACAATTCCGGCGTTTTTGTAAATCGTCTGCATCCCGTCGCTCCAGATGTGTATGCCTTCAGGAGCGTAAGGGGTGGTGACCAGCTGGTCTAGCGCTCTCCATCTGACAAGGTCCGTCCATCTCAGTCCTTCGACCATAAATTCGTTGCGCCGTTCGCGTCTGATGTTGTATCTCATCGCATCGACAAGCTGACCTGCCGTGTATGCTCCCCAGTCGTTCGCCGCTTCCCTGCTCATGACTGTGGCTGCCACGGTCTTGTTGAAATCCTCGTCAACTCCGGCTCTGCGCCGCAGCGCCTTCCAGTAGCCTTCGGCTTTCGTGTCGAGCGAGCCGTTCAGCTCGTAGCAGGCCTCGATGTAGTTCAGAAGCGCTTCCGCACCGCGCATGACTATGCAGCCTGTTGTGCTTGACCTCTGTCCGGCCTGCTTCTGATAGAGGGAATTGCCCTTGCGGGTGGAGTAGCCGGTGCAGTAGGTGACGGTGGCTCCCGTAAACTGCGGGACAGGCTCCGTCTCGATTGCCTGATTTGCTTCCGTGGTCGGGTAAATCCAGTTCTTCTGTCCGGGTTCCTTTAGGAAACAGCTCAGACGGGTGTCCCTATCCGTCCGCACGTCGCTGAAAGTCTGGTCTCCCCCGTACAGAGGGCTTGCATAAATCGGCAGTCCGTCCTTGCAGAGGTAGCTGTCGATAAGCCCGCGTGTCAGTCCCGTTCCGTTGTTGCCTCTCTGGGCGAACATCACCACGCTGTGTCCCACGAGGTTGCTCGCGTATTGGCACCAGAGCACGGCTTCGCTGTTGTCGAGCAGGCTTTCCGTGCCGAACATGTCCATGTAGGGATTCACGGGGTCGGCCGCACTCTGCTGCACGGTGCCCGTGTTTTCTGTCAGGACCGTGTTGTCAGCCACTTCACGGGCCGCGGCCATCGCCTGTTCGAAGAACCAGCCGTACTCGGACTCTATGGATCCGGAAGGGTATTGGTAGCCGCTCTCTCCCGGCCATTCGGGACCTCCCGGGACGAAGGCTGTTCCGGCGAAATTCTTCAGCCATGAACCTTCGAACAGAGCTACGCGGGATTTGAGGAGGTATGCTGCCTTTTGTCCTATTCTCGTGTTCGCCATCTGCGTGGTCCCCATGAGTTCAATGGCCTTGTCAAGGTCCGAGAGGATGAATCTTGCGACCTCGTTCCTCGGTTTCCTCACGCTTGCCGCGACGAGGTCTTCCTTCTTGTCGGCAATGGGCTCGGTGACAATCGGATAGTCTCCGAAAGACTGGAGCTTCGAGAAATATGCCCATGCCCTGAGGAAATATGCTTCGCCGATGTAGCGGTCGATGTTCGTCTTGCTGCCGCTGATTTCACCTGCCTCATAGTCGGATTTAATCTGATTGAGGAACCAGTTGATTTTGTAGATGTTGCTGAATTCGAAGCCGCCTCCTGTCTGGGGCACGAGCCACAGTCCGAGATATTTGTCGCCCGGGCCGGACGCGCTTATCTGGTCGTCGGTCGTGGCGTCTTTCTGAAACAGGCCGTAGTCGTAGCCATCTACCGATGACCAGCCTCCATGTGCCGAGAGAAATTCGGTGTAGCGCCCGTCAACAAACGAAAGGACGGCCGACTCGTTGGTGAAATACTGGTCCGGAGTCACTTGGGACAGCGGTTCCTTGTCAAGCCAGTGGCAGCCCGTAGCGATGAACGCCGCAGCCGCGACTGATATATATCCGATTTTTCTTTTCATTGTATATTTCGATTTTATATATTCCCATATTCACGGAATGATTCGATGTAACGACTTTTATGTCAGAAAGTTATGCTCAGTCCGCAGGAGAGCTGCGTCGAAAGCGGATATGCGTTTCCGTTGTTGTAGGTTCTCCAGTCCTTTTCGCTGTTGTTGTTTCCTCCGTCAATGGTCTCCGGGTCAAACATTTTCGCGAGCCTTGTTCCCGTGAGTATGTTCTCGGCGGAGAAATATGCCCTCAGACGTTCGATTTTCAGGGGCTTTGTCCATTTTTCCGGAAGAGTGTAGCCAATCTGGAGGTTCTTCAGACGGATGTATGCGGCATTCTGCAGATAGCGTGTCTGCACCTGGTGGTTGCGTCCGCTGCTGCCGTTGCCCTCGCCTCCGCGGTCAAATGAAGGGCGCGGATAATATGCGTTCCTGTTCACTCCCATTATGCCCTTCTGCACGAGAAGGGAGTTCTCGTCGCGGTAGAAGTCAAGGTGCTGGACAAGTGCGGCTGACCATTCCGGTTCGGTGTTCGCGCCCCAGAAATAGGAACTGCTCTGCCAGTAGTCCCGCTTCATCACGCCCTGGAAGAAGAGCCTGAAATCCACTCCTTTCCATGCAAGGTTGAGGTCGATTCCGAAATGGAAGCGCGGAGTGCTGTTTCCTATGACCTTGAGGTCCCCGTGGTTGTCGAGCGTGCTGTCTCCTGTGGAAATGCGCCCGTCGCCGTTCAGGTCGGCATACATGATGTCGCCGGCTCCCCAGCCACTGCCGAGCGCGGACTGCCCCTGGCGAAGCTCTGACGGGAAATGTCCGTATTTTTCAAGATAGTTCTGATCCAGACGGTCGAGATGAGCGTCCATCTCTTCCTGACTCTGCGCGATGCCTATGGTCTCGTATCCCCAGATTTCTCCGAGCTTGCGGCCGGGGATGTACTGACGTATTGAACCGGTGGTGTTGCTCGGGTATCTCGTCACTATTGTCTGCGAGTCCGACAGGAGGAATTTCGCGCTGTAGAACAGACCGTTCGCGAGCTGGTCCTTCCACATGATTTCAAACTCCCAACCGTAGGTCTTGAGGTCGGTGTTGTTGGTCTTCGGGGCGGTGTAGCCGAGGATTGACGGCAATTCAAGCGATGCACCGATCATGTCGAGGGTGTAGCGCGTGTAGTAGTCGAACGATCCGGTGAGCCTGTTGCCGAAGAGCCCGAAGTCCATGCCGACATTCCAGTTGCGCACCTTTTCCCAGGTGAGCGTTGTCGAGATTGCGCCAGGAACGCCTATTGTCGTGGTCTTCTGACCGTTCTGAAGCCATGCGCCGCTGTTTGTCGAAGGGGAGAATGTCCTGTAGGTCGGATACCATCCGTTTGTGTTCTGGTTACCGAGTGAACCGTAGGATGCACGAATTTTCCATGTATCCACTGTTTTTCTGTACGGCTCCCAAAACGGCTCGTTGGCGATGTTCCAGCCGGCGGAAACTGAAGGGTAGAGATTCCATCGCAGGTTGTCGCGGTAGCGGCTCGTTCCGTCGTAGCGGAGGTTGCCCTCGATGAGGTAGCGTCCCTCGTAGTCATAGTTCACTCGCCCGAAAACTCCTGCGGTTGACCAGGAATTGCGGTTTCCGTATGGGTTTATGTCCTTGCGCACCCATGACTGTGACGCGCTGTCCCAGACAAGCCCGGTCGTCAGGTCAATTTCCGGAAGCGACTCGGCCACAAGCCCGTAGGCCGTCACGCCCTTGTTCTTCTGCATCAGGTCCTCAAGCTGCGCTCCGAGCATGAAAGCGAAATTGTGCCTGTCGTCGATGGAGAAGCTGTAGCTGCTGCGGAGGTTCCCGTTGAAGAAATTCTCCCCGTAGCCGGCTTCGGTCACGGATGTCGTGGCCTTGTCCTTTCCTATGGGTTCTCCGTATATGTCGCAGTTGTATGTGGCGAGCGAGGTGGACTTGATGTCCTGCGAGATAATCTTGTAGTTCAGCTCAAGGGTTGTAACCCAGTTCTTTATCGGCTCGAACGAGAGTGAGAGCTGCTGGTAGAGGTTGTCCGTGACTTTGTCATAAGTCCCGCCCTGAATGAAGTCGCGGCCCGGCCAGACATTCGAGTAGAGCTTGCCGTTGTTGTCGTAGAGCGGAAGGTTCGGCCAGTTCTGACGGGCAAGGTTCTCGTAGAGCCCGTCGTTCATCGCGGACGGTTTGGTGTAGTCCTCGCGGATGAAGCGCACAGAGTAGCCGAGGTCTATGTGGTCTGTCAGCTTCGCGTTCAGTTTCCCCGTTGCGCTGTAGCGCTTCATGTCCTCCTTTCCGAGATTGAGCAGGCCTTCCTGAAGCATATAGTTCAGTGACGTATAGAAAGTAACCCTTTCGCTTCCGCCGCTTGCGCTGAGATTGTGCTCATGGGAGAAATTCCAGTCCTTGAAGAAAACATCGTACCAGTCCGTGTTCGCGTTTGCCGTGTGGAAGGTGTCCTGCCATTGCTTCCCTTCCGTAGGCATAGGGAAGACGGTCGTAATCTCTCCCTTCTGATATGCGAGTATTCGCTCTATCGTGTCTTCGGTGAAAACGATGTCCGTCATGTTGTTGGATGTGTTCCTTTTTGCCTCGTTGTAGTAGTTCGCGAAGGAATATGAATCCATCTGCTTCATCTTCACGACCGGCGAACCCCAGCGGAAGTTGTTGTTATAGTTAATCTGAACCTTCCCCGCCTTTCCGCTCTTTGTCGTGACGAGTATGACTCCGAACGGCGCCCTGCTTCCGTAGATGCTGGCGGCCGCCGCGTCCTTGAGCACCGAGACGCTCTCTATGTCCTGCGGGTTTATGGTGTTGAGGTCTCCCTCCATGCCGTCGATGAGCACAAGCGGATTCCCGCTCGTTCCCTCGCCTATGGTCGCCGTTCCGCGGATGTTCATAGTCGGGGTCTTTTCCATGGAACCGCTGCGGGAGGTGATTTGAAGGCCCGAAACGAGACCCTGCAATGCGGACATCGCATTTGATACGGGACGGGATTCGAGAGCCTTCGCGTCGGTGACGCCGACTGCCCCCGTAAGATTGACTCTCTTCTGGGTTCCGTAGCCCACGACAACGACTTCGTCGAGAGTCTCGACGTCATCTTCGAGGACAATGTCAACAACGCTTCTTCCTCCTACGGGCACTTCCGCAGTTTTGTATCCTATGGAGGTCACGACGAGGACCGCATCAGGAGATGCCTGGATTTCATAGTTCCCGTTCATGTCGGTCATTTCCCCTACAGTCGTCCCCTTGACCTGTACCGGGGTGACGATGACCGGTTCTCCCTTGCTGTCAGTCACCTTTCCGCTCACTCTGTTCTGCGCGAATGCGGATGTGACTGAGATGATTCCAAGCATCAGTGTGGTGATGATGCGCGAATGCACTTTCATAGCCCAATACTTAATGTTAATAGTCTTAATGCTCCGCGTCGGGCATGTTCCTTTCGTCCGACGGTGCAAATATATGCAGGCGCGTGTTCCGTCTTGGGGAATTATTTCCCGAAACGGTCGAATCTCCATTAACCAGGCATATTTTCGCCCTCTGCCGAGGCTTCATTGCCTACCTTTGTTTCAAACAAAATCATCGGCAATAATACTAAAACAACATGAAGAAGGCAATAACCGCATTAACATTTCTGTGCATTTCGTTTGCGCTCGGGGCTCAGACGAAAATATATGTCCACGATTCAGCTCCAGGTCCCGTCATTCCGAAGGAAATTTACGGGCAGTTTTCCGAACATCTCGGCCGCTGCATCTATGACGGTATATGGGTCGGACCGGATTCGGGGATTCCCAATGAAAACGGATGTCGTCTGGATGTTCTTGACGCCTTGCGTGAACTTCATGTACCGGTTCTCCGCTGGCCCGGGGGCTGTTTCGCCGACGAATATCACTGGCGTGACGGCATCGGCCCGCGGAATGAGCGTCCCAAGATGATAAATTCCAATTGGGGAGGCACGCTTGAAGACAATTCATTCGGCACTCACGAGTTTCTCGACCTTTGTGAGAAGCTGGACATCGAACCGTACATTTCGGGCAACGTCGGTTCCGGAACAGTCGAGGAACTTTCAAAATGGGTCGAGTACATGACCGCCCGCGAAGGAACAATGGCTGAGTTGCGCCGCTCCAACGGGCGCGGGGAACCCTGGAAAGTCAAGTATCTTGGCATCGGCAACGAAAGCTGGGGCTGCGGCGGAAACATGACCCCGGAATACTACTCCGACCTTTACCGACGCTATGCCACCTATTGCCGTGACTTTGACGGCAACCGTCTTTACAAGGTGGCCAGCGGCGCATCTGACTACGATTACAACTGGACTAAGGTTCTGATGCGCAATGCTTCACGCTTCATGGACGGACTTTCCCTGCATTACTACACTGTGGTTGACTGGAACTCCAAAGGTTCCGCCACGGAGTTTTCTGACGGGGAGTATTATGATGTGCTCGCAAAATGTGCCGAAATTGACGAGGTGCTGCACAATCATGAGTTCATCATGGACAGTTTTGATCCGGAAGGACGGGTGGATTTGCTGCTTGACGAGTGGGGGACATGGTTCGAGGTTGAACCGGGCACAGAACCGGGACATCTATATCAGCAGAACACCATGCGTGACGCGATTGTGGCCGCAATGTCCCTCAACATTTTCAACGGGCACACGAAGCGCCTGAAAATGGCGAACATAGCCCAAGTCGTGAATGTGCTTCAGGCGATGGTGCTCACGGAAGGGGACAAGATGCTTCTTACTCCGACCTATCATGTTTTCAGGATGTTCCGCGGACATCAGGATGCCGTTTCCATTCCGGTGGAATATGCCTGCGACACGCTCGTGTCTCCCTCTGGGCGCAAGTTCCCGTCCCTCAGCCTGTCCTGCTCGCGCTCGGATGACGGCTCCTGTCTGCTTACTGTAGCCAATCCTTCTCTTGACAAGGCTTCGCCGATTTCCGTTTCATTTGATGAGTTCCGGCCAAAGACTGCGGCTGCCGAGATTCTTTTTTCCAGGGATGTTCGTGACTACAACAGCTTTGATTGCCCTTGCAAGGTTCTTCCTGCCGTATTCCCAAGAGTGAAACTGACTCCGGCGAAGGGAGCCAAGACTCCGGTTTTAACATTTACCGTCCCTCCGGCATCTGTTGTTTCCGTGACTTTGAAGTAATTGTTTTTAGGATTCCTGTAGGCGATGAAACGAAGACTTGTTATAATCGTGACAGCAGTTCTTGCCCTTGCCGGCTGCTCGAAAGATGAACCGGCGGCCCCGGGTGAACCAGGCGTCCCGCAGCGGGAATATCCTTTCGGATATAATCCCGACGGAGACAATGGCGGCATTCTTCCGAAGCTGTATGTTGATGTCCGGGAGGCAATTGCTTCAAAGGAAACCTGGACAGAAGGGGCGGGTGCCCGCTTGGAATTTCCCAACGGTCGGGTGCAGGAACTTGGCACGATGCGCATAAAGCTGAGGGGCAACAGCACGCTTCACTATCCCAAGAAATCTTACAATTTCAAGCTTGACATTTCTGCTTCACTCCTTGGCATGACCGGGAACAAAAGCTGGTGTCTGCTTGCGCAGTGGATGGACCGCACGCTTCTACGGAACGATGTTGCCTATGAAATCGCGCGCCGCACGGACGCTTTGGACTGGACTCCGAAGGGCGAGTTCGTCGAACTTGTGCTGAACGGCAGGACATCCGGGACATATTACCTCTGCGAGAAGATAAAGGCCTCGAAGAAACGTGTTCCTATCGCGGAAGACGTCGGCTATCTCATTGAACTCGACACGAACTATGATGAACCCTATAAATTCCATTCAGACAGGCTCAAGCTTCCGGTCATGGTCAAAGAACCCGATGAGGATGACATGACTCCGGAGAGATTCTCGACGATAAAGGATAGCTACAACCGGACGGATGGATATGTCTTGACATCAGATTACGAGGTTTACGGCGCCTCGATAGACATTGACAGCTACATCGACTGGCTCTTTGTCCACGAACTGTGCTGCAACTATGAACCGGCACATCCCAAGAGTACCTATATGCATCTCGCCCCTGACGGCCGTCTTCATGCCGGTCCTGTCTGGGACTTTGACTGGGGAACATTCACGCCCAAATCCGATTACACCAGACCGCTGTTTTCTTCGCTGTGGTACGGCAGTTTAATGCAGGATCCGGTTTTTGTTTCCCGTCTGAAAATCAAATGGAATGAAGAACTTTCCCGTTTTCTGGAAATCCCTGACTATATCACCCGCCGTGCAAGGCATCTTGAAAAGGCCGCGGAAGCGAACTTTACCCAATGGCCGATTACTCAGAATGTCAACCATGACGAGTCGCTTTCCTATTCCGAAGCCGTCAAGAGGATGAAGGACAATTACATGCAGCGTGTCTGGGCACTTGACGTGTTCATCTCCGGTCTATGAAAAAATATACTGCACTCGTGTCGTAGGATGTCTTCAAGCCGGAACGAATCCGCGAGAAACTTGCAAATAAGGATAAATCTGTGTAATATTGCGTAATAATATTAATGGCGATTTATATAAACAGAGATTTACATTATGCGTTTTTACGACAGGGAGGACGAAATCCGGATTCTATTGGAGAATGAGGCTCAGGCAGAAAATACGGCCATGTTTACGGTTCTTATGGGACGGCGGCGTGTCGGAAAGACATCGCTGATAGCCAAGGCATTGGAAGGAAAGGCTTCTGCATACCTTTTTGTTTCCCGTGACAGCGAGGCTATGCTTTGCCGTAAGTTTCAGCGCAGTCTCGAAGAACAGTTGGAAATACATGTCTATGGCGAACTGACATATTTTCGCGATTTGTTTGAAGTCATCATGCGGGAGTCGATTAATCGTCATTTTACCGTAGTGTTTGACGAGTTTCAGACCTTATATAAAATAAATCCGGCGATTTTCAGTGAGATTCAGGATTTGTGGGACAGGTATCATAGGGAGTCTAAACTGAATCTGATTGTTGTCGGCAGCATACAGTCGTTGATGAGGCGAATTTTTGAGGATAAAAATGAGCCATTGTATGGAAGGCCGACTTCAAAGTTCACCTTGTATCCCTTCAGAACCGATGTGTTGAAAGAGATACTTGCTGAACATTCTCCGGACTACGGAAATGAGGATTTGCTTTGTCTTTACATGATAACTGGGGGTGTGGCAAAATATGTTGAACTTCTGATGGATGCCCAATGCTATACGAAAGACAGAATGCTCGACTATGTATGTCGACAGGATTCGTATTTTCTTACTGAGGGGAGGGATATGGTAAATCAGGAGTTTGGAGAGGATGGTGTGACATATTTCTCTGTGCTGCAGATGATTGCGGACGGGATGACGCGGCGCGGAGACATTGATGGCGCGATGCAGAAGGATATGGGAGTGTATCTTCAGAATCTGGAGAAGAACTACAATATGATTTCCCGGCTTAAGCCGCTTTTGTCAAAGCCTAACAGCAAAGTTTCCGCATACGAGATTTCAGACCGTTTTCTCCGTTTCTGGTTCCGCTTCATCTGCCCCTATCAGTCATTGATTGAACGCAAGCAGTTGGGGCTGGTTCGCAGCAACATTGCTAATAATTACGAGCGGTTCAGCGGCCGGACTCTCGAACAATATTTTCAGGCGAAGGCTTTTGAGAGTGGACTATACACGCAGGTTGGCAACTGGTGGGACCGCAAGGGGGAAAACGAAATAGATTTGATAGCACTCAACGAATTCAACCACACTGCAGTGGCCGCCGAAATAAAACGCAACTCTGAGAAGATAAATCTCCATGCGCTTGAGGCAAAGGTCGAGACTCTTCGAAAATCTGATTTCGGAAAATATTCTTTTTCTTTGCAGGCTTTGTCACTAGAGGATATGTAGTTACAGTTATAATACGATAATCACAATGGTAACACTGAGAATTTTTTCCATGGGCGAGTGCCCGTTTGACTTTGACTATACTGTAGATTGCATCGACAGTTCAACCGGCTTTGAATTTGAACCCTCTTTTTACGGCCTTTTCCGGATTGAACCGAACTGGGATGAGTTGGACTGGTCGGAGATATTCTATTTTCAGCCGAAACTTCGTAAGGCGCTTGTGAAAAAGATTGATGAGTCATACGATGGTGCCCGTCCCGATGCGTCTTCATCCTCTGAAGAATGGGATGAGTATCGTGAACATTTCGTGGACGTGCTTCAGGACATATATGTCGAATTTGATATCAACGGGACTGAATATGAACTGCATGATGTCATTGAACCGGAGGACCTCATGACCTTTGAGGCTTCGGACGATTTTGACGATTCTGATGACTTCGATGATTCAGACGATTTCGACGATTCTGATGACTTCGATGATTCAGATGACTTCGACGATACTGACGATTTTGGGGAATATTGAAAAACGGCCACTATATCACAAAATCAATTGGGATAACCGCTTGATTGGCATCCGTGGACCGAAAGGGGGCGGGAAAAGTACTTAGATTAATCTTGAAAAAGTGCGGAGACCTGGGTCATGGTGAGAGCCTGCGATTGCCCTATATGGGTCAAATCCCGAATATCTTTTCAAGCTTCTTCGCTTCAATGGTGAGTTTCTGCGGGTTCAGTTTTGAGAGTTTTGCAAGGTTCATGAGTTTCCATTTGACTGACGGGAACTCCTTGAAGTATTCAAACTCATAACCAGCCCACTGCGGATTGCCCTTCTCGAAACTGACAAGGAAGCGTTTGTCGTCATTCGTCATGAGGATATTTACATCCTCAATGAGTTTCGAGCGAGTCTGTTCAAACTCCTCATAAGTGAACGGAATATCTGTCATTCCGTCAAACTGGTTTGCCATAGCGGTCCTTTGGTCAATCAAACTTGGGGAAAATGATTCATGAATCGGTCTGTCGCTTCCAATAAGGCAGAAAATCAGACCTTCTCGGCAAACCGCAATTGGCACATCCATATACTTGACATCAAACAAATCTCTTGGATGCTGACGTGAAAGCGCAGCTGCAATCTTGCCGCCATATAGCTGAGTCAACGGCACAATATGCGCTTCACAATATAGGCCAAACTCTTCCTGAGCCTTGTCACTGAGCGGCTGGACAATAACATCCCCTCCGACAATGCCCCTTTTTGTCTGATTGACTTCCACCTTTACCTGCTTGCCACGATACTCGCAAAGGAGTTTGCATGTGCTGTAGTTAGGAACGACATGCATTCCCTTGAATGCCTTCTTTGCCTTCTCGCTTATAGATTTCAAGTGGGTATTGATATCCTCGATGCTCGCAGACCTGTCAGCAAGTGGAATATAAGTCAGATCTATATCCACTGAATATCTCGGGAGATTCTTCAAGAACAGATTGATGGCAGTACCGCCATGTACGGCGAACACACCTTCTTCCATAATGATGGGCATCAGGCGGAGAAGAAGTTCCACCTTCTGCGCATATACAGCGGTATTTATGTGGGTATTATTCATATTCAGCAAGTTCCTTAGGGATTGTCAGATTGTATTTGGCTATATACTTGCCTGTAGGTACGACCATATAGCGTGATTTTCCAAGTTGTATTTTTTCAATATCCAATGCTTTGAACCAAGAATGTCCAGACTTCTCCGCCATATAGACGAACAGGCGCTTCACCTTCTGGGATGTGCAGGCCTCAAGCAAAGTCTGTACAAGTTTCGGACGCAGAGTAGTAAGACTCTCCATTATGTAATAGATATCCAGCAGCGATGAGGAAGAATCGGGAAGGTTCAAACATTCAAGTATAGCCCGCTCTGGCGAAGATACCAGAAGGATGTTTCCATTCACGTCCAGAGACTCAACGCCCTTCCGATCATCACCCAAAAATGACGTTGTCATATACTTGATGCCCATATCCCACTCTATCTGCAGCATCCAGGTAGGGAGTTTGTCATCCTTGGATGTAAAAAGAAATGCCGTGGGTCTACCCAGAGAAAGATAATGCGAGTACCCGCGAAGTTCAAGCGCGGTATAGGCACCCACAATGCAATGCTTATCAAGCTGGGTGTTATAGGCAGATACAGTGTTATACAATGTTGGCGTTGTGCCCTGCAAAGCATATACACCCCTCGACAGGCGGTTCAGCCAACCGCTCTTCATATAGGAGTGCTGTCCCTTGGCATCAAGCCCCTGACTGGCGAGCCATTCTCCGAAGAGAACATTGAGATTAGGGGTGGCCTCTATTATTTGCTGTATTTTTGTAGCCATGTTCGTTAATATTGCGAATACAACGATAAAATCTACGCAAATATAAGACTTTTTCGGGTATATACCAAGCACTAAATGCAGACGCCCTTATATCACAAAATCAATTGGGATAACCGCTTGATGGCATCCGTGGACCGAAAGGGGGCGGGAAAAGTACTTAGATTAATCTTGAAAAAGTGCGGAGACCTGGGCCATGGTGAGAGCCTGCGATAGGGGGTAGTCGCCGCTGCGGGAGCGGATGAGATAGCTCAGGAAGGCGCCGGAGTCGAGGGCCTCTCCGAGGTCGCGGGCGAAGGCACGGATGTAGGTACCTTTGGTGCAGTTGATGCGGACTTCCACAAGGGGAAGATGGAGGGGAGTGATGTCGACGATGTTGATGCGGCTGTCTTTTTCCTTGGCTCTGGCAATCTCCTGCTCGTTCATTCCGCTGTAGTCCGGAGACATTGACGGGGCGTGTGCGGACGTACCGTCAGGACTGAAGTTCAAAAGTTCGAGTTTGTCGATGCGGATGTGTGACGTGCGAATGAGGTCGGCGGCGTGGGCATCGAAGACTGACTGCGATTGCTCTTCGGCGCTGCCTGAGGCATCCTGCTTTGGGGTATCTGATATATTCTCTGCGTTGTTCGGGTCGGTATGAAGCGCTTCAGCTTCGTATGAGGCTGACCTCTGCTTGCGGTAGAGTTTGCGTGCCAGTTCGTAGGCGCGTACTCCGTCGACAGATTTTGCACTGAAAAGGGGAGCAACCTGCTCTTGTTCGCCGAGGAAGCCTTTAAGAGTCTCTCGGACAGAAGATTCGCTGACCTTTTCGGTCGGGAAACGCCTGTCGATGTCCTTTTCAAGGTCATAAGAGGGGGTTGTTGCTCCGAACGATATGCCGGCTATGTACTCCTTGTCGTGTGCCTGAAGCTGTTCCGACCTTTTTGTGGCGTTGCCTATGCACACAAGCAGAACACCGGTTGCGAGTGGGTCGAGCGTTCCGGCGTGGCCTACTTTCAAGTTCTTTTTTCCGAAATGCCTGCACGCGAGCCACTTGACTTTGCGGATGACATCTGCTGAGGTCCAGCGATAGGGTTTATCGACAGCAAGGACTATCCCGTCTGGATAGTCCTCAATACTATGGCTCAGCGGAGCAATATTATCCGGAGTTATTGTAGTCATAAACAAATTATTGAAGTCCAACGCAGCAATCCGCTTTTTAGCGCGAAGCCATCATCTGGGATGAAATGATGTGATAAAAAGATGGAGTGCAAGGCGGACGAAAAATTTAAACCGCAGCAACCTGTCGGTTGTGAGGATTTAAATTATTGAAGTCCAACGCGGCAATCCGCTTTTTAGCGCATCATTTCACGGGTATTTTGTCGATGCGGCGAAGATGCCGTCCCCCCTGAAACGTATCGTTCAGCCATGCGTGAACAATCTCAAGGGCCGTCTCAATCGGAATAAACCGAGCCGGCATAACAAGCACATTAGCATTGTTGTGCTCCTTCACAAGTTTCCCCACTTCCACATTCCATGCGAGTCCGGCGCGTATTCCTTGATGTTTATTGAGGGTAATCGCCATTCCGTTGCCGGTGCCGCACAGTGCGATGCCCAGGTCAACCTCCCCGCTCTCGACGGCGAGGGCAAGCGGATGCGCAACATCCGGATAGTCCATGCTCTCGGTGCTGTCGGTACCGAAATTCACCATCTCATATCCCTCTTTCTTCAGAGTCTCGATTATCGTCGCCTTGTATTCCACGCCCGCGTGGTCGCTACATATTCCTATTCTCATGATATTCAAAGTTTTCTAAAGATTCCTTGACTTCACTTCGCCGCGCTCGGAATTACGGCCCTATTTTCCAAGTTTTGCAACGGCAGCATCAATCCGGCGTGCGAACTCATCGCGTCCGATGAGCGTCACGATGTCGGCGATGCCAAGGCCGCTCGACGCTCCCACAAGTGCAAGACGGAGACAATTCATCACCTTACCCATCGGCCATTCGTTGCCTCGGATGAACTCCTCAAGCGGCCCTTCGAGAGCCTCCTTCGTAAAGCCTTCCTTGCCGACCTTGTCTGCGAAATCCTCTATGAACTTCGCGGCCTGAAGCGCAAGTTCTACATTCTCGCTCTTCCAGAACTTCGCTGCGTCCTTCTCGACATACTCTGTCGGAGCTACGAAAAGATATGACGCTATGTCCCAGAAGTCCGCGACGAACGTTGCCCTCTCCTTGATGAGGCCTACGACCTTCTCGACGTATGCCTTCGGAAACCACTTCCCGGCAAAATCCGGCTCCGGACGATATTCCACGCCATTCTTCTCCGCGCATTTCGGGCACTGGACAGTGATCTCGTGTTCTTTGAGAACTTTTTTGAAGAGTTTTGTGAGCTCGTGGTCGCTCTTTTTGCGTAGATACTCTTTGTTGTACCATTTTGCTTTCTCCGGATTGAACTTCGCACCATGCATCACCACTCTTTCGAGCGAGAATGCCTCGATGAGTTCATCCATTGTGAAAAGCTCACGGTCGTCGCCCGGATTCCAACCGAGCATCGCCAGCATATTGACGAAAGCCTCCGGGAAATATCCGTCCTCACGGTAGCCGCGCGAAACTTCGCCCTCGGCATTGACCCATCTGAGCGGGAACACAGGGAAACCGAGCCTGTCTCCGTCCCTCTTGCTGAGTTTGCCCTTGCCGTCCGGTTTGAGCAAAAGCGAAAGGTGTGCGAAACGCGGCATGGTGTCCTGCCATCCGAACGCCTCGTAAAGCAGGTAGTGAAGCGGAAGTGACGGCAACCACTCCTCACCTCGGATGACCTCGGTGATTTCCATCAGGTGGTCGTCCACGATGTTCGCAAGGTGGTAGGTCGGAAGTTCGTCCGCCCTTTTCCAAAGCACCTTGTCATCGAGCGTGCCGGAGTTCACCTCCACGTGTCCTCTGATGAGGTCGTCCATCTTCACGACCCTGTCCTGAGGCATCTTGAAGCGTATTGTCCAGTCCGTGCGCTCCTCAAGCAGCTTCTTCACTTCGTCCTCCGGAAGGCTGAGTGAATTGCGCAGACTCAGGCGCGTGGAATGGTTGTAAATGAATGTCTCCTTTCTGGCCTCCATCTCCGTGCGGATTTTGGAAAGTTCCTCTGCCGTGTCGAACGCATAGTATGCAAAGCCTTTCTCCACCAGCTCTTCAGCATATTTCCGATAGATTCCGCGCCTCTGGCTCTGTCTGTATGGTGCGTGCGGATGCTTTTCGGAAGCGACCTCCACGACCTTCCCGTTCTCGTCGACTCCTTCGTCCGGAATGATTCCGCACCAATTCAGAGCCTCGATGATGTAGGCTTCGGCTCCGGGAACGAACCTCTGCGAATCCGTATCCTCAATCCTGATGATGAAATCTCCTCCGTGCTGTTTGGCGTACAGATAGTTATAAAGCGCAGTCCTGACTCCACCCATGTGAAGGGGGCCTGTCGGCGACGGCGCGAATCTTACTCTTGTTCTTCTTTCCATTTTTAGCTAAATTTCCCGCAAAAATAGTAAAAATTACGCTGATAATGAAAGAATCTCCGGTCCCATGAAGATTTCAAGCGATGCCATGAATTTCGAATAGTTGGTGGGGTCTGTCTTATTCTAATTACAAGTCAGACGCGGATAGTTACAATTAGGTGTATTTGCGGTGGAAAAGTATTGAATCTATGAAATAATACTTACGTTTGTTCGCTTTTGCAAAAAAGTACAATTACACTACATATAAATTAAACCATAACAATTATGCTGTTCCATGTTTATGGCGAAGAAGCGTCACATCAACCCTTATAAGGAAGACGTCTTCGTAAACCAGAAATACCATAAGGACGCGGCGGCAAGAATCGCTTAGAGCAAATATTCGCACTATCAGGGATTTACCCGCATCGCGGCTCGATGAGACCGGTTCGGCACAACGCTGGGCCGGTCTTTTAGTCCGTGTCGTTGGACAGCTTGCGGACGGAGTTCGGGATTGTGTGGATTGCCTCGGGTTCGAGCCTCTGACGGAGCTGTGTATCAAGGAGTTCGAGACGTGCGGCGCGGCAGCGTGGCTTGAGTTCGCACTCCCAGACGACGATTGCGTGCCAGCCGAGGCGTTCAAGACTCTCAATGTTGCTTGCGTCGCGTTCCTTGTTGCGCCGGATTTTCTCCGTCCAGAAGTCAGGGTTGGTCTTCGGGACGGTGGCGTAGCGGCATAGAGGATGACCATGCCAGAAGCAGCCGTTGATGAAAATGACCGTGTGATACTTCTTCAGCACTATGTCAGGACTGCCCGGCAGGTCTTTCCTGTGCAGGGAATAGCGAAAACCGCTGGCATGCAGAAACTTGCGCACAACCATCTCTGGACGTGTGTCAACGCTCCTGATGCGCGACATGCAGTAGTGCCGCTGTTCTTCTGTCATCTTGTCTGCCATAGTCTTGCCTGTCTGCAAAAGTAGGCAATTTTTACCATTGCCTGTCATGTTGTGGGAATTCATCGTGCGTAAATCTTGAATAATCTATTTTTGAGACTATTGTGTGATTTTAATAAATTCCATGTCCTCCCCTTAAAAACATTAAAACTGTAAAAATCGGTAACTATGAACAATGAAGAACTCTGTTCAGTCTTGTCATTTCAGATTTGTCCCCAGGGGACGACATTGCCTCCAGACGTCTTCAGAGGCATGTCTCCTAATGGCATGCGATAAATTTTATGCAAATTTAAACTAAAAAAGTGAATTTGCATAACTTTTGACTGCGCGGCAGCGGATTTCGATAATCGAAATGAAATCACGCAAAATATTCTATTTTGCAGTTCCTCGCAAATGACGTATATTTGTACAATTTTGTGATAATGTTTTATATTGAAATTGCGACGGAATATGAAGTATGCACTTGTGACAGGCGGTTCGAGAGGGATAGGACGTGCGATATGCCTTAAACTTGCCGGGATGGGTATACCTGTAATCATTAATTTCAAATCCAATATTGAAGCCGCCCGCGAGCTGCGTGAAAAGATTCTTGCAGAGGGGGGCGAGGCGTCGTTGATGCAGTTCGATGTCGCAGATCCGAAGGCTGTCAGTTCGGCGCTGGAGGCCTGGGAAAATGAGCATCCGGACGACTACATTGCCTACCTCGTCAACAATGCAGGCATACGAAGGGACAATATGATGTTTATGATGCCCCAAGAAGACTGGCACAGTGTCATTGACACCACTCTGAACGGGTTTTTCTATGTGACAAGGGCCTTGCTTCCAAAGATGATGATGCGTCGTCACGGAGGGCGTATTGTCTCTGTCAGCTCTCTCTCAGGACTCAAGGGGATGGCGGGACAGACCAACTACAGCGCGGCAAAAGCGGCTCTTGTCGGGGCCACCAAGTCGCTCGCTCAGGAAACTGCTACGAGAAATGTGACCGTGAACGCTGTGGCTCCGGGATTTATCGAGACGGATATGACGCGCGACCTTCCGGTGGAGCAGCTTAAGGAACTTGTGCCGATGAAGCGTTTCGGCCGTCCTGAAGAAGTGGCGGAACTTGTGGCTTTCCTCTGTAGCGATGCCGCCTCCTACATCACCGGCGAGGTCATCAGCATTAACGGAGGACTTTTTTAATCGCGTGAAACTTACTTAAACGGATGAACAGAAGAGTTGTTATAACCGGTATGGGTATCTGGTCCTGCCTCGGAACATCAATAGAACAGGTGGCCGAATCCCTCAAAGCGGGGAAATCCGGAATCGGGGTTGAGGAAAAGAGGCTGGAATATGGCTATCGCTCACCTCTTACGGGAATTGTCCCGAAACCTGAGCTCAAGGGCTTGATTGACAGGCACCTGCGGCGGGGACTTTCGGAAGAGGCGGAATATGCCTATATGGCCTCTCTCCAGGCTTTCAAGATGGCGGGAGTGAGTCAGGAATGGCTTGACGCAAACGAATGTGGCTGCATTTTCGGCAACGATTCCTCTGCCAAACCTGTGATTGAAGCGCACGAAATTCTTCTCGAAAAGCACGACACCGAACTTCTCGGGCAGTCATACCTCTTCCAGGCAATGAACTCCACCGTGACGATGAACCTCAGCACAATTTTCCGGCTCAAGGGCGTGAATTTCACAGTCAGTGCGGCCTGTGCGAGTGGAAGTCATTCGGTGGGACTTGCCTATATGATGATTCGTTCTGGTTTGCAGAATATGGTCCTTTGCGGAGGTGCCCAGGAAACCAACTACTATTCGATGGCATCTTTCGACGCAATCGGGGCATTTTCGAAAAACACTGCAAATCCCCGGGGAGCAAGCCGTCCGTTTGACAAAAACCGTGACGGACTTGTGCCGAGCGGCGGGGGTGCGGCACTCGTGCTTGAGGACTACGACCACGCTGTGGCACGGGGAGCCAGTATAATCGCAGAAGTTCTCGGCTACGGTTTCTCTTCGAACGGGACGTCGGTCATCAGCCAGCCGAGCGACGAAGGCTGCGAAAGGGCGATGAGACGTGCGATGGAAGACGCAGGGGTGAAGGCCGACGAAATAGACTACATCAATGCACACGCCACCGGCACACGTCAGGGGGATATTTTCGAAGCTATGGCAATCGACAGGATTTTCCGAGGCGAGCACGCCCTGGTGAGCAGCACCAAGAGTATGACCGGACACGAATGTTGGATGGCGGGGGCAAGCGAACTTGTCTATTCTCTCATTATGATGAACAGCGGTTTTGTCGCCCCGAACATCAACCTTGAAGAACCGGACGAGTCGGCCGCTCACCTGAATCTTGCGAGGGAAACAGTCTTCACTCCGGTCACCACTGTCCTTAGCAATTCCTTCGGTTTCGGCGGGACCAACAGCGCGATTGTGCTCCGCCGCATTTGAGACGGGAGAATAAGAAAGGAATTTGAGCAAAAGAATGTCAAGAAACATGAAAAAAATAAACTGCTTCAGATTTTTCAATTATTTTCGAGTATAGATTTCTTTTGGAAGAAGGAGTGTACTGGAGGTACACGACTGATGAGAAAATAAATATAGACCGAAAAGAACGAAAAAGATGATGCAGGTTATTTTTTGAAGGTTTCAAAAAATAAAGATATATGAACAGAGAAAAAATAGAAGCAAAAGTCAGGGATTTCCTGATTGAGGATTTGGAAATCGATGAGGAAAAAATCTTCCCGGAGGCGAAACTCAAGGGAGATATGGGCATAGACAGCCTCGATTTCGTGGACATCGTCGTTATCGTCGAAAGGATTTTCGGATTCAAAATCAAGGCTGAAGATATGGCCGGGATTGACACATTTGCGAAATTCTGCGACTACATAGAGTCAAAATTGGGATAGAGTCTAAACTGACATAGGGTCAAAGCTGATATAGGGTCGAGGCTGATATGGAGTTAAAACTGATATAGAGTTAAAACTGGGCTGGAATGGAAAATAGACAGTGGGACGGCGCAACTTACGGAACAGGATGGATGCACAGGACACTCATCCGGTCCCTTCGTTTTCTCGATGTCCGGCTGTTTTATTGGTTTTCCTACATTTTCGTGATTCCTGTGGCGCTCATCAAAAACCCGAGCAGATGCAGTTCCTACGCTTTCTACCGTGAGGCTCTCGGCTTTGGCCGCTTCAAATCCGCCTTGCAGACCTATCTGAACCATTGTATGTTCGCTCAGGTTGTGATTGACCGTTTTGCGATGTATGCCGGAAAGCGTTTTGAGATTGAAATCGATGGGGACGAGGTTTTTCAGTCTCTCATCTCGCAGCCGGAGGGCTTCATCCAGTTGAGTTCGCACGTGGGAAATTACGAGATTGCTGGATATTCCCTTTCCTCCGGGTCCAAAACCATCAATGCGGTGGTCTACGGACACGAAAAGCAGAGCGTGATGGACAACCGCAACAGTATGTTCACTAAAACCGGCACACGGATGATTCCGATTAAGGAGGATATGAGCCATCTTTTTGAAATCGACAGGGCTCTCGTCAGGGGCGACATAGTCAGTTTTCCTTCGGACCGCTATATGGGAGACGCACGCACGATTGAATGTGAGTTTTTCTCAAGGAAGGCTAAATTTCCTATGGGGCCTTTCAGCGTGGCAACAATGCGTGGGCTCAATGTGTTGGCAATCAATGTGATGAAAGAAGGCGCGAAGAAATATCACATCTACATCACGGAGCTTCCCTACGACAAGTCTGCCTCCCGGAAACAGCAGCTGACCAGCCTTTCGTCAGCCTATGTCGCTGAATTGGAGAGGATTCTGAGGAAATATCCTTCGCAATGGTACAATTTCTATGATTTTTGGAATGTCGCCGGGACGGATGGCGTGGGAGAATCTAAAGAGAACGGATGATGAAAGAGAGTATTGTAATAGACGGGGATTTTTTGCGTTCCGTGGATATACACGAGGTCCTGCCGCAACAGGAACCTTTTGTGATGGTGGGGGCGTTGACTCAGTTTGAGAACTCTCTCTCGGCGACGCAAACTCTTATCCGTGAGGACAATATATTTGTAGATGAGGGCTATTTTTCCTCTTCCGGATTGATGGAGAATATCGCCCAGACCTGTGCCGCCAGGGTGGGATTTTACAATAAATATATCCTTCACAAGGATGTGCAGGTGGGATTTATCGGCGCTGTACGCAATTTTGTGGTGTATTCGCTGCCCGCGGTGGGGTCGGTGATTGAAACGAGGGTGGACATTCTCGAAGATGTTTTCGGAATGACTATGGCTGACGCACAGGTCCGATGTGGAGAGGAACTGCTTGCAACTGCGGAAATTAAGCTTGCAGTGAGAAATATCGGGTGATAGGGAATTAAAGTTTTTAGTTTTAAGGTTTTTTATGCTTAAGGTCGTTTCAACGAATATTGTTTCCCCTTTGGGGATGAGTTCGCAGGAGAACTGGCGCGCTGTGATGCAAGGCCGGTCCGCCTTGAGACGTCTTGAAAACTATAAGGGGATTCCTCTGCCTTTTGTGGCCTCGGTTTTCACACCGGAGCAGGTGGAGAAGCTGGCGGTTGAGGGATTCACACGCTTTGAGTCCTTGGCGATTCGTTCAGTGACGGAGGCTTTGACTCACACGGATTTGGATGTGCACGGTGAGAGGACAATCTTCATTCTCAGCACGACCAAAGCAGATGTGGAGGAACTTGGCTTTGCTGCGGAAAGAGATGGCGACTATCATCGTCCTGCCATCTCGGCCCAAAGGATTGCAGAGCACGTTGGCATTGGGGGAGGAGCGATTGTCTGCTGCAATGCCTGCATATCGGGAGTTTCGGCTCAAATACTTGCTGACAGACTCATCAGCTGCGGACACTATGACAATGCCGTTGTTTGCGGAGCCGACCTTGTGAGTTCATTCACGGCTTCTGGCTTTCTTTCTTTCAAGTCGCTCTCAAATGAGGCTTGTCGTCCATTCGATGCCGACAGGCAAGGCTTGAATCTTGGAGAGGCGGCTGCGACTATTGTTTTCACGCGGGCAGATAGTCTCCGGGATGGGGATTGGCTGTTTGAGCGGGGAGAAATGGACAATGATGCCTTTCATCTCAGCACACCTGCCCCGTCGGGTGAGGGCGCGAGGAAGGTTCTGGAGGCGGTGATGAAGGGCAGGGATGCCTCAGAACTTGCATTTGTCAGCGCACACGGCACTGCAACTATGTTCAACGACCAGATGGAATCTGTCGCAATCGAGAAGGCGGGGCTTTCCTCTGTGCCACTGACCGCACTCAAAGGCTGGTTCGGACACACGCTCGGTGCCTCAGGGGTGCTGGAGGTGATTTTGGGGATGATGGCTGTTTCTGAGTCTGTCGTGCTGCCTCTGAGGGGGTTCAGGGAGATTGGGGTGAGTGGAAAAGTCAATCTTTCCCCGGAGCTCAGAGCTACTGATAAAAACTCTTTCCTGAAGATGATTTCGGGATTTGGAGGTTGTAATGCTGCGGCTCTCTATCGAAGAGTCCGGGTGGGGATGGAGCGGGAAACAGCTCCGGAGTTAAAGGGGACTGCCCATTCAATGGGTGAAACAGCTCCGGAGTTAAAGGAGACTGCCCATTTAATGGGTGAAGCGGCTCCGGGTCTGAAAGAACTCCACCGGGTGCATATACTTCCGGATGGTGTCACTTTGGACGGAAGACCGCTTCCTGTCCAATCGCAGGGAGCCGGGCTTTTGAGCGAAATATACAGAAAATATGTCGGAGACTATCCGAAATATCATAAAATGGACGCCTTGAGCCGTCTTGCCTTTCTTGCAACTGAGTTGCTTTTGAGCCGGGGCGATGTGCCGCAAGACTCGGGAAGGGCGACCATACTTTTCAACCGGACTTCCTCTGTGGTGGCGGACCGCTGTCATCTTGGGAGCATTGCAAAGCCGGGAGAGTTTTATCCGAGTCCTTCGGTTTTTCTCGGAACGCTGCCCAATATAGCCACGGGAGAGATTGCAATCCGCCATGGTTATACTGGCGAAACTTCGCTCTATATCACCGACTTCCGTGACGAAGCATTGATGAAAAAGGTGGTGGGCTCAAGTTTCTCCCCGGGAGGCTTCCGGAGTTTGATTTGCGGATTTGTGGACTGCGACAGAGGGGACAGTTTTGAGGCGGATTTAAAGATATTGGTTAGAAATAATTAAAATAAATAATATTATGGAAGAACTCATCCAACGACTTAAGGAGCAGATTATCGAAGCTCTTAACCTTGAGGACATCACTCCGGATGACATAGACAACGAGGCACCTCTTTTCGGAGAGGGGCTCGGACTGGATTCAATCGACGCTCTCGAACTTATTGTGATTTTGGAAAAATACTACGGAATCAAGTTGGCATCTCCTGGCGACAGTAAGGGTATATTCAAGAATATCAACACAATATCCGATTTTGTAGCCAAGAATCGGACAAAATGAGAGAGGCGGTTTCAATAACAGGACAGGGCATAATCTGCGCAATAGGCAATGATGTGCCCTCGGTGCTCGACTCTCTCGTCCACGCCCGTTCGGGCATACGTCCGATGAAATATCTCAAGTCCCGCCACAGTGAATTGCCGGTGGGGGAGGTTCAGTTGTCCAACAGCCAGATGAAGCGGATTCTCGGTTTGGAGGAGTCGACCTTGGCGAGCAGGACATCGCTGATGGGGGCCATTGCAATCAAGGAGGCTCTCGCACAAGTGGGAAAATCTCGCCTTGAGGGGAAGAGGGTTGTGCTGATTTCGGGGACCACTGTCGGAGGGATGGACCTGTCGGAGAACTATTGGGAGAGGATGAAAAATGAAGACAGCCTGCTGAATCTTCCGCTTTGCAACGACTGCGGAAACAGCACTGTGGAGATGGCTCATATGGCAGGATTGGATGGGGTGCGTTGCTGCACGATTTCCACTGCCTGCTCCTCGGCACTTAATTCCGTGATGCTTGGCGCCGAAATGTTGCGTCACGACGAAGCGGATATTGTGATTGCCGGCGGTTCTGAAGCCTTGAGCCGCTTCCATCTCAACGGATTCAACTCTCTGATGATTCTCGACAAGGAGCATTGCCGTCCTTTTGACGAAACTCGCGCAGGACTCAATCTGGGTGAGGGAGCGGCCTTTGTCGTGCTCGAAAGGGATGCAGGGAGTCGGACTCTTTCCTATGTCACGGGCTACGGAAACCGCTGTGATGCCTTCCACCAGACCGCCACATCCGAAAACGGTGACGGGGCATTTCTGGCGATGACGGATGCACTTGAAATGGCGGGAATTGCTCCTGGCGACATCGACTATGTCAATGCCCACGCGACCGGGACTCCAAACAACGACCTGACTGAAAGCCGTGCCCTGATGCGCGTTTTCGGGGACAATCTTCCTGAAATATCCGGCACCAAAGGGCTGACTGGGCACACCACATCCGCTTCCGGTTCAATAGAGCTTGTTTTCTGTCTGCTGGCTATGCAGGAGGGTTTCATTCCTGCGAACATCGGCTGGAAAACGCCTATGACAGAGGGAATTATCCCGTCAATGGGACGGAAGGGAGTGAAACTCGAAAACATACTCTGCAACGCTTTCGGTTTCGGCGGTAACGATTCTGCGCTGATTATCAGTGCAACACCCCGCTCAGGCGCAGCCGGGGAGGAGGAATTTGACTTTGCGACAATTTCAGATGTCACAATAACTGCTTCTGACGACTTGAAGACGCTCGGGCAGTACAATGTCAGCCCGATGGAGGCCAGGCGTATGGGAAAACTGATGAAAGCATCCCAGCTTTCGGCTCTCCGTGCTCTTAAAGAAGCGGGCCTTGACTGCCCTGACGCCATAGTCACTGCAACCGCACGCGGAATGCTTGATGTCAGCTATCAGTTCCTTGAGGACATCGAGGCAAACGGCGAAGAACTTCTCAAACCGACGCTATTTATGCAGAGCACCCACAACACACTCGGCTCCGCAATAGCAATCCGGACTCATTGCCACGGCTATAACATCACCTATTCTCAGGGAGACGAATCCTTCGATTGGGCGCTTGACGATGCCAAGAGGCTGATTCGCAGCGGAAAGGCTGAGACTGTTTTAGTGAGCAGTTTTGACGAGTCAACTCCGCTTTTCGACAGTTTCTCGCAGAGGGCGGGGAAGAAGGCACCGCAGCCGCTTTTTGCCCGTTCGATGGTGCTCAGACGCAAAGTCAGGTAAGATGAAACAATAGTTTTGTAAGATGAAACAGCCGATTCTCATATTTCTTGTGTCTTTGTTTGCTCTGACGCTTTTTCCTGAAATGGCGCGGGGGCAGGCTCGGGAAGAAATGCTCCGGGCCATCCGGACGACGGGGGCGTCGATTGAGAGTCTTGAGTGTGAATTCACCCAGACCAAGACCGTTTCGATGCTGGAGCAGAAGATGGTCTCGGAAGGAAAATTATATTTCCGAAAACCTTCCGCAGTGAGGTGGGAATATCTCACCCCCGTACATAACTTCTTCATAATGAACGGGGAAGACTTGCTCGCGGGGAATGATGCTTCGGCAAAGCACAGCAGTCTGAAGAAAAACAGGTCCGCAAGGATGATTTCTTCCCTCATTGTCGGAAGCCTCAGCGGTGAGTCTCTTGAAGACAGCCGCAATTTCAAGGCGGAATTGAGCGCGGAAGCTGGAGAATGGGTGGCGGTTTTGACTCCTCTGCGTCGTGACCTCTCTCAGATTTGCTCTTCTATTGTGCTGCGTTTCAATCCGAAGACAGCTCTTGCCAACTCAATAACTTTGAACGAGGCTTCGGGAGATTACACCCACATCGTCTTCCGGAATATGAAAATGAACCTTCCGCTGCCGGAGGGCGTTTTCGACTTTTGAGCCCTTGGGGCGAGGGTAAGTCCCCTCCCCGAGGGAGGGGATTTAGGAGAGGGGTAACGTGGACAGAAAAAGTGCGTGGGATTTGAGAGTTTGATAAATGAGATAAGTTTAATATTCGCAAGAAGTTAGAATACTTGTGAAAATAGAATGGGCAAAATGAAGTTTCTCGACAGTTTATACTCGGTGACGCAGTTCCGCAAGACGGAGGGGGGATTTGAATTCGACATATCCCTTTCTCCGGAGCATTTTATTTACAAGGCACATTTTCCCGGGGAACCAATCACTCCGGGGGTATGTATCATACAGATAGCCACAGAATTGTTTTCGCTCGCAATGGATGCGCCGATGAATTTGTACTCTGCGAAAAACGTCAAATTCCTCAAAATCGTTTCGCCTTCTGAGCGGACGGATTTCAGTTTCACCTTTTCGAAAATTGTTGTCGAGGGAGATTTGTTTAAGTTTGCGTGCAATTTGAGTGCGGAGAATGAGATTTATGCAAAACTTTCTTTAATATGTAGGAAGAAATAGTAAGCAGGAAGAAATAATATGCTGAAAGAAAGTCTGACAGAGCAGAAGGCGAGATTGCGTTCGAGGGCAGTCTGCGTGGTGATTCCGACCTATAATAATGCCGGAACCATCCTGGATGTCGTGCGCAGAAGTCTTGAGCAGTGTGACGATGTGATTGTTGTTTGTGACGGCTGCACGGACTCCACTGTGGAATTGCTTTCGTCTCTGTCGGGAAATATCGACATTTTGGAATTTAAAACCAACCGGGGAAAAGGGGCGGCGCTGCGGGAGGGCTTTCGCCACGCACGACAGAGGGGATTTGCCTATGCGATTACTCTCGATGCTGACGGACAGCATTTTCCGGAAGATATTCCTGCAATGCTTCAGGCGAACATCGATAATCCCGGAGCTCTGATAGTGGGGGAGAGGACCAATCTGGACAAGGCTGAGCGCAGTCGTGGCAGCCGTTTTGCCAACCGGTTCAGCAATTTCTGGTTTGCTCTGCAGACTGGACACAGGCTTTCTGACACGCAGAGCGGATACAGACTCTATCCCTTGAAGAAACTTCCGCCTCTTGGCCTTTTGACATCGCGCTATGAAGCGGAACTTGAACTGCTGGTTTTCGCATCCTGGGCCGGAGTGCGACTTGTCAGGGAGAATGTGAATGTCTACTATCCGCCGCGCGAGGAGAGGGTTTCGCATTTTCGCCCGGCAAGGGATTTTGCAAGAATCTCTCTCTTGAACACAATTCTCTGTATTCTTGCCCTGGTCTACGGATATCCGCGCTGCATTTTGCGTTGGACTGCAAGGCTTCTCAGAACCCTCTACAGTGCGGTTTTCTTTCTTTTGAGCGCCATACTGGTCATAAGCCCGCTTTCCCACCTTTGTGTGGCAACGACGAGGGATGAGGATTTGAAAAAGCGCAGGCTGCACCGGATGATTAATTCCTGCTTCAGATTCATCGTCCACAAGCACGGCATTCCGGGCTGTCCCTACAGCGAATCCAATCCCGGCGGGGAGGATTATTCGACTCCGGCTCTGATTCTGTGCAATCACCAGTCACACCTCGACCTTGCTCCGCTCCTTGCCCAGACTCCGAAAATGATTGTTATGACGGCGGGCTACATTTGGAACAATCCGGTCTACCGTTTCACCATCCGTAATGCGGATTTCCTGCCCTCCACCGAAGGCATTGAAAAGATGATTCCAAAACTTCGCGAGCTTGTCTCAAAGGGTTACAGCATAGCGGTTTACCCCGAAGGCACACGGAGCCTCGACTGTCAGATAGGGCGTTTCCATAAGGGGGCATTCCTGATTGCGGAGACTCTCGGGCTTGACATCATCCCGCTAATTCTCTACGGCAGCGGAAGGGCTCTTCCCAAACACGGACGTCTGCTTCGGAAATGGCCACTCAGAATGGAAATTGATGCACGAATCACTCCGGAAGAGTTGCTCAAAATGGGGGAAACCACCCGTGAGAGGGCTTCGGCGATGAGAAAATACTACAAGAGGCGATATGCCGAAATCGCCGACAGGATTGAACAGGATTTGTGATTTCAAGGTTTTGTGGAGAAAAACATTTAAATTGTACTCTATGGACACAGAAGTTTCGCAAGTGCGAAACACCGCTTTTGAGCCCTTGTGGCGAGGGTAAGTCCTCTCCCCGAGGGAGAGGATTTAGGAG